>Ga0268299_1000401_pt1 | contig 140610 bp, 141 predicted proteins | sample NOBtaG_FD_193484 | JGI IMG/M metagenome (GOLD analysis project Ga0268299, IMG submission 193484) | Activated sludge microbial communities from bioreactor in Nijmegen, Gelderland, Netherland - NOB reactor | ecosystem: Engineered > Bioreactor > Aerobic > Activated sludge | place: Netherlands...
GGCGCGGGTCCGAGAGCAACGCCCGCGCCGGCGCCCGCTCCACGGCCTCGCCGGCATACATCACCATGATCTCGTCGCACACCTGCGCCGCGAGGCGGAGATCGTGGGTGACGAACATCACCGCGGTGCCGTGCTTCGCGCGCATGTCGGCCAGGAGGGCCATGATGCGCGCCTGCGTGATGACGTCGAGCGCGGTGGTGGGCTCGTCGGCGATCAGGAGCTTGGGCCGGCTCGCGAACGCCATGGCGATGAGCACGCGTTGGCACATGCCGCCCGAAAGCTCGTGGGCGTAGCGCCGGAGCAGCGATTCCGAATCAGGCAATTGCACCGATTCGAGCGCGGCGACGGCTTGCGCGCGGCGCTCGGACCGCGATTCGACACCGAGCTTGGCCAAGTGCTCGTCGAACAGCGAGCCAACCGAGCGCACGGGATTGAGCGACGTCATCGGCTGCTGCGGGATAAAGGCTATCTCGCGCCCGAGCAGCGCGCGGCGCTCGTGGCGCGCCATGGCGAGGATGTCGCGGCCCGCGAAGCGGAGCTCGCCGGCGGAAACGGCGAAGCCCGGCGGCAGGATGCCGCCGATCAGGCGTCCGACCATCGATTTCCCGGCACCCGATTCGCCGACCAAACCCAGCACCGCGCCGGGTGCCAGCGAAAAATCGAGATCGCGCAAGACCTCGACGCGCCGGTCGCCGACCGGCGCCGTGACGGCGACGCCCTTCGCTTCAAGCAGCGCGCTCAATGGATTGCACGCTGCCGGAGCTTGGGATCGAGCGCGCGCCGCAGGCCGTCGCCGAGGAGATTGAACCCCAGCACCGTGATGATGATGGCGAGGATCGGCAGCACCAAGCCCCACACCGCCTGATACATTTCCTTCCGCGCGTCGGCGATCATCACGCCCCAGGCGGGAATGGTCGACTCCACGCTCATGCCGACAAAGGACAGGATCGCCTCCACGATAACGGCGATGCCCATTTCGAGGCTCAAGATGGTGAGCACGAGCGGCGCCACCGCCGGCAGCACCTCGCGCCGGATAGTGCGCCAATGCGTGAAGCCGGCGAGGCGCGCGGCGTCGATGTAGTCGTGGCGCCGCACGATCAGCACTTCGCTGCGCACCACGCGGCAGAAGCGCGTCCAATCCACCAGGATGATGGCGAGGATGACGTTGCGGAGGCCCACGCCGAACCCGACGATGAGGATCAGCGACAGCACGACCGGCGGGAAGCAGAGCCAGAGCTCGACCAGGCGCGAGACGAACCAATCGATCAGGCCGCCGAAATAGCCCGCGACCAAGGCCAGCGCCGTGCCGAGGACGAGCGCGCCCAAGGCCGCCGCCACGGCCACGATCATGGCGACGCGGCTGCCGTATATGAGGCGCGAGAGCGTATCGCGGCCGAGATTGTCGGTGCCGAGCGGATGCTCCCAGCTGCCGCCGGCCCAGACCGGCGGCTGGAGCTGGGCAAGAAGATCGGTTTCGTTGGGATCGTAGGGCGCCAGCACGGGGGCGAAGATGGCCGCCAAGGCCACGATGGCGATGATGACGCCGCCCACGATCGCGCGCCGCCAGGGGCGTAGGTTCCACTTGCGCCGCTCCTTGGCGGCGGCGCCCACCGCGCCCGCAGTCAATTCGCGGCGGCTCATTTCGCGATCCGGAGCTTGGGGTTGAGGATCAGCGCCACGAGATCGACGCCGAGATTGATCAGCAGGACGGCCACCGCATAGACCAGCGAGACGCCCTGGATGACCGGGAGATCGGTGTTGGCGACGGCCTGCACCATGAGGCTGCCGAGGCCGGGATACGAATAGATCACCTCGACCAGCAGCGTGCCGCCGAACAGGAACGAGAACTGCACGCCCATCAGATTAAGGGTGGGGAGAAAGGCGTTCTTGAAGGCGTGGCGCACCAGGATCTGGCGCTCCGGAAAACCCCGGAGCCGCGCCATCGTCATGTAGTCCTCGTTGCCGACCTCCATCAGGCTGGAGCGCAGCACGCGCATCAGCAGCGGCGCGGTGCCGAAGGCCAGCGCCATCGCCGGCAGCAGCATGTGCGCCAGCGCGTTCCCGAACGCGCCAAACCGGCCCTGGATCAGCGTGTCGATCAGCAGAAAGCCGGTGATCTTGTCGACCGTGATGTTGGCGTCGAGCCGCCCGGTGAAAGGCAGGATGTTGAGCGCCACGCCGAACAGCAGAATGAAGAAGATCGCCCAGAGGAACTCCGGGATCGACATGATGAGCGTGCTGGCGAAATCGGTCGCCGCCTCGCCGCGGCCGCCCGAGAGGCGGTACATCAGGAGGCCGCCCGAGAGCCCGATGATGGTGGCGAAGATCGCGGCCAGCAGGACCAGCTCGATCGTCGCCGGCAGGGATTGCCCGATGAGCCGCGCCACCGGCTGGGCGAAGGCGATCGACCGGCCGAACTCGCCCGAGATCACCTTGCCGAACCATATCCCGAATTGCTCGTAGATCGGAAGCGTGAGGCCCATCTCCTTGCGCAGCGCCTCGATCTCGTCACGCGTCGCATTAGGCGGCACCGACATGGCGATGGGGTCCGAGGGGATCAGCCTCAGAACGACGAACACCAGCACCGAGACGAGGAAGATCAGCGGCAACGAGACGCCGATGCGCCGCAGCGCGACGCCGAAGATTCCGCCGCTCATGATATCCGATCTATTCCGTCAACGGCCGCGGCGATGCGGGGGCGGTCGTCCGCCCCCGCATCGGTCTTCAGCTCCACGACCAATATTGCGGCAGGTTCCAGCCATTGCCGTAGTTCACCGTCTTCAAGCCGCTCTTGTAGACGAAGGTCATCACCGACTGGAGAAGCGGCATGACCGCACCTTCCTGCGCGGCGAAGACATTGGCTTCCTTGTAGCCCTTGATGCGCTCCTCGTAGTTCACGACCGAGAAGAGCTTCACGATCCGGTCGCCCACCTTCGGATCCTTCCACGCCGAGAACGGCAGCTTGGGATTCAGCAGGTAGCCGGCGAACATCTCCGGATCGCCGGTGGCGTTGTCCCACGAATAGAGCGTGGCCTCGGGCAACTGGTTGCCGCGGTTGAGCTCGAAGTATTTCGGCTGCTCGATGACCTCGATCTTGGCCTCGATGCCCACGCGCTTCCACATCTGCGCGATGGCGCGAGCCAGATCGTAGTCGCCCGGGAAGACGCCGTTGAACGACGCCATGCCGACCTGGACCGGCTTTTCGGGCGAGAAGCCGGATTTGGCCAGCAGCTCCTGCGCCTTCTTGGGATCGTAGGGAAAGGTGAACCCTTCGACGAAACCGGGGGTGCCGGGGGTGGCCACCACCGACAACGGAACCGCCTTGCCGCCGTAGAGCGCGCGCGACAGGGCCACCTTGTCGATGGCGTGGTGCGCCGCGAGGCGCACGTTCTGGTCGGCGAATGCGCGGTCGCTGCGGATCTGCAGCAAGACGACGCGCGTGATCGGCAGGATCTCGGCCTTGAGTCCCGCGACCTTGCCGAGGCGCTCCACCTCGCGGATCGGCACTTCCGGCACCCAATCGGCCTGGCCCGACTGGATCGCCGCGACGCGCGCCGACGGGTCCTTCATGATCAGGATCGTGATCTTCTTGATCGTGGGCTTGGGGCCCCAATACTTGTCGAATGCCTCCAGCACGATGCGCGAATTGCGCTCGTAGGAGATGAGCTTATAGGGGCCGGTGCCGATCGGCTTCTCCGCGAATTTCTCCGGGCCCACCTCTTCCATGTAGTGCTTGGGCACGATGAAGTTGGCGAGGAACGCCATCCACTGGATCACCGTCGGCATCGGCTGCGACAGGATCATGGTGCACTTGGTGTCGGACTCCACCTTCACGTCGGTGAGGTTGCGGAACACCGAGGCAAGATCGGATTTGTGCCCCTTCTCCTTGCGCTCGAAATAGGTGTAGCGGAAATCGGCGGCTGTCATCTTCTTGCCGTCGTGCCAGAGCACGTCGTCGCGGAACTCGAGATCCACTGTCTTGCCGTCGTCCGACACCTTCCAGGCCTTGACGACCGCGGGGATCACCTTGAGATCGGGCGACTGGGTCACGGGCTGGTCGAACACCATCTTGTAGATCGACTGGATGCCCGGATTGGTGCGGATGATCGGATCCCAGGTGGGCGGATCGACCGCCCAAGCCATCACCAGGCTGTCCTTGGCCTGTGCCAGCGCGAGATTGGGCAGGGCCGTGGCGGCGAGGCCGGCGCCGGCGGCGCCGATGAATCCGCGCCGTGAAAAATCATGCAAGTCGGTCATGTGAGAGGCTCCCTCGTCTCATCCGGCCGGGCTCGGCCGATGGGCGGACGCTAGCAGACCCGAATATGGCGGGCAAACGCCGTGCCAATGCCTATGTCTAAGGCAGCGCGCGCGGTGACGACTGCGGAAGCGTCAGCCCGCCCGGGGGATGGCTCGTCTTTATTCGAGCTTCGTTCCATAGGTCCTGAGGTATTTCATCCCGGTATCGCACATGAGCGTGACGATCGTGGCGCCTGGCCCCCGACGTGCGGCCAAGCGCAAGGCGGCGACGACATTGGCGCCCGTGGACGTGCCCGCGAACAACCCTTCTTCCCGGGCCAGCCGAAGGGCCATGGCCATGGCCTCGTCCGTCGAGACCCGTTCGATACGATCGGCGATGCCCGGCTGCCAGAGCGGTACGATGAAGCCCGCGCCGATCCCGTCGATCTTGTGGCCGCCCGGCTTGCCACCCGACAGAACCGGGGATTCCTCGGGCTCGACGGCGACGATCTCGATCCGCTCGTCATGGCGGCGCAGCGCTTCTGCGGTGCCCCGGAGCGACGCCGCCGTGCCCACGCTCTGGACGAAGCCGTCAATCTTTCCCTTCGTCTGACTCCAGATTTCCGCCGCCATTTTGTGATAGGCCGCGATCTGGTCGGTGTTCTTCAACTGATCGGTCCAGAAGCCGCCGGTTCGTCCCGCGATGATGCGGGCGGCTTCGACCATGTCACGGGTCAGCTTCTCCGTCATACGCCCGCTTTCGCTCGGCACGATCTGAAGCTTGGCGCCCAGAATTTTCATGTGATCGAGTTTTTCCCGGGCGAAGGCGTCCGACGTCACGATATGCAGGGGATATCCCTTCACCGCGCAGACGAGCGCCAACGATACGCCGGTGCTGCCGCCGGTGTATTCGACCACGGTGCCGCCCGCCCTGAGGCGCCCATCCGCCTCCGCCGCTTCGATCATGGCCAGCGCCATGCGGTCCTTCATGCTGCCCGTGGGATTCTCGCTTTCGAGCTTCAGCAGGATGCGGGCGCCGTTCGCGGCCACGATATTGCGCAGAGCCAACAACGAGGTGTTGCCGATGCACTGCAGGATGTCACGCGGCGGATCTTTCATGCGTCGTCGTCCCGTGCCCTAGGCATCATTGAAGCAGCATAGGGGCGGGTCCGTGCTGTAGTGGCTGGCGGCCCGCATGTCAGGTACAGAATTCGTACCTACAGCTTCCGCCAATCGCATCCCCGCTCGAACGCATCGGCGGCGCGGTAGATCGCCGTTTCGTCCCAGTGCTTGGCGATCAGCATCACGCCGATGGGCAAGCCATCGCGCATCGCGCAGGGGATGCTCATGGCGGGATGGCCGGTGCAATCGATCGGCGCCGTGTTCACGATCGGCTCGAAGCCCGGCGACATTTGCTCGGCGCGCGAGGCGTTGGGCCCGGGCAGCTTGACGCCCTTCACCGGCGTCGTCGGCATCAGCAGAAGGTCGTAGTCGGCGAGCGCATGATCGTAGGCGGCGCGGAGCGCGCGGCTGAGGTTCTGCGCCTTGGCGTAATACCGGCCGCGATAGGCATGGCGGATATGGTCGGCGGCCAGCACGCCGAGCTTCACGATCTCCGAGAACATGTCGGCGCGCCCGCGCCAGGCCGAATGCGCTTCCAAGAGGCCGGTGACATAGAGGCCGCGCCAATTGTGGCCCATGGCATTGCCGCGGAACACCTGCTCGTAGACACCCTCGATCGCGATCGGCGCCCAGATGGCGAGGCCGTCGCGGTGCATGGGAATCGAGATTTCCTCGACGCCGGCGCCGAGCGTGGCGAAGATGCGCGCCGCCTCGCGCACTGCGCCGTCGACCGCAGCCTCGCTGGTGAGATGGCCGAAGCCTTCCTTGACCACGCCGATCTTGAGGCCTTTGACACCCTGGCCCAGGGCCTGGGTGTAGGCGGCGGGCTTGGGCGCGTATTGGCGCGGATCGAGCCCGTCTGCGCCCGCCAAGACTTCCAGGAACAGCGCGTTGTCCGCAGTGTTCGCCGTCATCGGTCCCAGATGATCGAGCGTGAGCTCCACCGGAAACGCGCCGGTGTAGGGCACCAGGCCCCAGGTGGGCTTCATGCCGTAGATGCCGCAGAAGGCGGCGGGCTCGCGGATCGAGCCGCCCTGGTCGCCGCCGATGGCGAGATCGACGGCGCCCGAGGCGACCAGCGCCGCGCACCCCGACGACGAGCCGCCCGTGGTGTATTCCGGATCGTGCGGATTGCGCGTGGTGGCGATAGCGTTGGTGTGGCTGCTGCCCGAGTAGCAGAAATATTCGCAATGCGCCTTGCCGAGGATGGTGGCGCCAGCGTCGAGCGTGCGCTCCACCACCGTCGCATCCAAGTCGGGCACGTAGCCCTCGAGGGTCGAGGCGCCGTTCATCATCGGCAGGCCCGCGACGCAGATATTGTCCTTGATCGCGACCGTCTTGCCCCTGAGCTTGCCGGACGCGGCACCCTCGAGGCGCGTCTTCACGTACCAGGCGCTGAACGGATCCTCGTCGGCGCCGGGGCGGTAGTGGCGCCCGCGCGGATAGCGTACCGGCGGCATTTGGTCCGGCGTGCGGTCGAGCACGCGATAGAAGCGATCGAGCGTGTCGCCGATCATGGAAGTGAATTCGGCGATGTCGGGCGGATCGAGCGTCAACCCTGTGCGCGCGGCTGCCGCCGCGATGTCCTTTTCCGTCGGTCGTTTCACGCCCATCGTCCTGCCCTCCCCGTCTTTGCCGAGCCAATGCGCCAAATCGCCGACGGAGGCAAGATGCGCCACACCAACTCTCTTGTCGTCCCCGCGAAAGCGGGGACCCATCTCTCCGGCGACGGATGCTTGCTGACAAGACGTGGCGTTCAAGTCGATGGCGTCATCGCGCCGAAGGAAATGTGCAACATTTCCGGGCGTCGTCATGGGTCCCCGCTTTCGCGGGGACGACAGAATGGATTGGGCTATGTCCTTCCCGAATACGTCTGCGCGAGCCCGCGAATCTCCGCCTTCAGCAATTTTCCCGTGGCGTTGCGCGGCAGCGGCACGGCGCTGACGACGAGCCGCCGCGGCAGCTTGAAGCGCGCGAGCTTGCCGGCGCAGAATTCGCGGATGCCTTCGAGCGTCACCGTTTCGCCGGGCCTCGCGACCACGACGGCGCAGGGCACCTCGCCCCATTCCGGATCGGCGAGGCCGACCACGGCGGCCTCGACGATGGCGGGATTCGCCGCCAGCACCGCCTCGATCTCGGCCGGATAGACGTTTTCGCCGCCGGAGATCACGACGTCTTTCGCGCGATCCACGATGTAGAGATAGCCCTCGGCGTCGCGCTGGCCGAGATCGCCGGTCTTGAGCCAATCGCCAGCGAAGGCTGCGGCGGTGGCCTCGGGATTGCGCCAATAGCCGGCAAAGAGATGCGGCGCGCGCACCTGCACCTCCCCGATCTCGCCGGCCGGCAATTCGGCGCCGCCTTTGCCGGCGATGCGGAGATCGGTGTGGAAATAGGGCAAACCTGCCGAGCCGGCCTTCTCGAGCGCATGATCGTGGTCGACGGCGGTCGCGGGCCCGGCGGTTTCGGTGGCGCCGTAGGTCTGCAGCACGGGCACACCGCGCGCGGCAAAAGCCGCAATCAGCGCGGGCGGCACCGGCGCCCCGCCGCAGAGGATCCAGCGGAGGCTCGCGAGATCGGCGCGCGCGAAATCCGCATGCTCCAAGAGCGCGCGCAGCATCGCGGGCACGGCAAAGAAATGAGCGACCTTCTCCGACGCCACGAACTGCAGCACGGCGCCGGGTTCGAAGGCGCGGGGCAGCAGCAGCGTGGCACCCATGTGCACGAACAGCGTCGCAAAGGAGAGGCCGCCGACATGGAACAGCGGCGTCGGCACCAGATTGACGTCGCCCGGTGCGTAGTCGTGCGTGGCCGCCATGGTCGCAGAGACCCAGAACATCTGGCGATGCGTGAGCACGGCGCCTTTCGGACGCCCGGTCGTGCCGGAGGTATAGACGAGCACCAGCGGATCGTCGGGCGCGGCCGAAAAACCTGGTTCGTCCGCCGGTGCGGCCGACAAAAGCGCCTCGAAGGCGCGCCGCGCACCCGGCTCGGCGCCGGCCGCGAATGCCGGGAGGGCGCCGAACGACAAGGCATCCACCGTGGGCGCGAAATCCAGGTCGTACACGATCAGCTTCGGCTCGGCATCGGCGAGGATATAGGCGACCTCGGGCGCCGCGAGCCGCCAATTGATTCCGCAAAGGATCGCGCCGAGCTTGGCCGCCGCATAGTAGAGCGCCACGTAGTCGGCGCCATTGCGGAGCAGCACGGCCACGCGGTCGCCGCGCTTGACGCCTTGGCGCCTCAGCGCCCCGGCGGCACGGTTGGCGGCTTCGTTCAGACCGGCAAAGGAAAGCCGCGTCTCGCCCGCGATCAGCGCCGGCCGGCCGCCATCGAGCAGCGCTCGCTTTGCCAGAAAGCGGCCAATATCGATCTCCATCGCGCGGTGCCCGCTATTTCCGGAAAGGACCGTCGCGGGCTTCGAGGAAGGCGCGCATGCCTTCTTTCGCGAGGATGTCGAGGAAGCGTTTCTGCTCGGGCGTGTTGGCGCCGATCACGAGCGTGTCGGCGAGCGCGTGCTGGCGGACGACGGTGCTGGCGCCCATGATGTCGTAGGCGAGCCGTAGGCTGCGTTTCTTCATCTGCAGCGCATGCGGCGGCACCTTGGCGAGCCGCTCGGCGAGCGCGCGCGCCGCCGGCATCAGCTCCGCCGCCGGCACCACGCGGTTGACGAGGCCGAGGCGGAAGAGCTCGGCCGCGCCGAGCAGATCGCCGGTGTAGTACATCTCGTGCACGGCGCGGCTGTGGGTGAGGAACGGCAGCATCAGGAAGGGCGAGAGCGCGCCATGGCGGATCTCGGGCTCGCCGAGCCGCGCATGATCGGCCGCGACGGCGAGATCGGCGGCCAGCGCCATGCCCGAGCCGGTGCCGACCGCGTAGCCGTTGATGGCGGCGATGACCGGCTGACGCTGGTTCCATATCTTGAAGAACAGTTCGAGATTGGCGCGCACCAGCACTTCGAGCTTGTCGAGCGGCGTGTCGTCGATGGCCTCGAGATCCCAGCCGGTGCAGAACGCCTTCTCGCCCGCGCCGGTCAGCACGATCGCGCGCACTGAATCTTCACGCTCCAGGGCCGCGAACGCTTCGACCAGCTCGCGGTCGGTGATCGTCATGCGCAACGCGTTGAGCCGCTCGGGCCGGCGAATCGTCACCTCCGCGACCGGGCCGCGGATCTCGAGCGTTATGTCCTCGAATTTGCGCATTCTCTGCCCACTTTCTGACGCTTACCGCGCCCCCGACGATTTTCCGCGCGGCCGATTCGGTCTTTCACTTGAACGCACGCTGCGCTATGGTTTGAAAATAGCATGCGCGCGCGCGAGCCGCCACGTTTTGGTGTCGAGTCCGTCCGCCGCGCCGTTCCTGAGGGGGAGCAACACCATGCGTCACTTCGTTTCGATCGGCGCCGCCGCCGGCATCGCCGCCTTCGCCTCCGTGGCCGGGTTCGGCGCGGCCGCGGCCCAGGATGCCGTTACCATCAAGCTCGAAACCTACGCTGGCCCGCGCCACGCGATGAACACGCATGGCTGGCCGCAATGGATCAAGCAGGCCGAAGAGGCGAGCGGCGGCAAGCTCAAATTCGAGATGTCGTATCCGCCGATCGATCCGCGCGCCCTCTACGACCGGGTGCGCAACGGCATCGCCGACATGGCCTGGATCACGCACGGCTACACCACCGGCCGCTTCGTGCTGCCGGAGATCGTGGAGCTGCCGAACGTCGACGGCGACGGCGCCGTGATGTCGCGCGCCCTCTGGCGCATCCATGCGAAGCATTTCGTGAAGCTCGGCGAATACAAGGGCGTGGAAGCGCTGACCCTCTTCACCCACGGGCCCGGGATGATCCACACCCGCAAGCCGGTGACCGCCCTCAAGGATTTCGAGGGTATGAAGGTGCGCACCGGCGGCGGCGTGCAGTCGGAAATCGCCAAGCGGCTCGGCATCGTCGCCGTGTCGGCGCCGGCCACCAAGGCGCACGAGATCCTGAGCCAGGGTGTCGCCGACGGCATCTTCTTCTCGCTGGAGACGATCACGAGCTTCAAGCTCGCCGACGCGGTCAAGTATCACTACACGGTGCCCGGCGGCCTCTATACCGCCAGCTTCGCCGTGGTGATGAACAAGGCCAAGTTCGACAGCCTTCCGCCGGCCCACAAGGCGGCGCTGGCGAAAGTCACCGGCGAGCCGATGGCCGTGCTCATGGGCAAGACCTGGGACGACGCCGACAAGGTGAGTGCCGCCGAGCTCGCGAAGAGCGCCAATACCGTGGCCCCGCTGCCGGCGGCGGTGGCGGCCGAGATGCAGAAGAAGCTCGCCGACATCGAGCTGGATTGGATCAAGCGTGCCAAGGAAGCGGGCCTCGCCGATCCGGCCGCGGTGCTGAAGGAGCTCCGCTCGGAGATCGCCAAGATCAAGTCGGGCGGCTGAGCCTCGGCGCCGCAAGGCGATGCCGGGCGACGCATCGGGTCTCGAACGGTCGGGCGCGGCCGCGCGCGAAGGGCTCAGCACCTTCGCCGCGCTCGTGCTTGCTGGTATCATGCTGGTTTCGGTGATCGACGTCGCCGGCCGCTATGCCTTCAACCGTCCCCTGCCCGGCAGTTCCGAGATTACCGAGATCCTGATGGCGATCCTGATCTATGCCGGGCTGCCGATCGTCAGCCAGCGGAACGCGCACATCACCGTCGATCTCCTCGACTCCGTCACGCCGCCCGCCTTGGCCCGGATCCGCGATTCCCTCGTCCGCCTGCTCTCCGTCTTCGTGCTCTGCGTGATCGCCTGGCGGCTATGGGTGTACGCGGCCCAGATCCGCGACTCCAAGGACGTCACGGAATATCTGAAGCTTCCGCTCGCGCCGTTCTGCAATTTCATGAGCATTCTCGCCGGCATCGCCGCAATCGTGGAAGCGGTCCGAGTCGCGCGCCCCGTCCCCGAAAAGCCCGCGACGACGACGTGACGGCGAACTTCGCGCAGCGTGCCGAATGACCACGGCCCTCATCGCCTTCGCCGTGATGCTGGCGCTGACGTTCATGCGCGTGCCGATCGCGTTCGCCATGGCGCTGGTGGGCGCGGGCGGCTTCGCCATCGTCCGCGGCGTCGATCCGGCGCTGGCCCTGGTCGGCCAGGTCGCGCGCGACACGGTGATGACCGCGGATCTTTCGGTAGTGCCGCTATTCGTGCTGATGGGCAATTTCGTCAGCCAGGCGAAACTCTCCGACGGTCTTTTCGCGGCCTCGCACGCCTTCCTCGGCCACCGCCCCGGCGGCCTCGCCATGGCCACCATCGTGGCCTGCGGCGGCTTTTCCTCGATCTGCGGCTCGAGCATCGCGACCGCGGCCACCATGTCGAAGGTGGCGATGCCCTCGATGCGGAAATACGGCTACGACCCGGGCTTCGCGGCAGGCTCGATCGCGGCCGGGGGCACACTCGGCATTCTCATTCCACCGAGCGTGATCTTCGTGTTCTACGGCCTGATGACCGGCACGAGTATCAGCAAGCTGTTCGCAGCCGGTATCCTTCCGGGCATCGTCGGCATCCTGCTCTACATCGCTGCTGTCAAGGTCGCGATCCGGCTGCGCCCCGGGCTCGGCCCGCGCGCCGAACGGGTCGGCTGGCCCGAACGGTGGCGGGCCCTTTCCGGCGTTCTCGGCGTGATCGTGCTGTTCATCGTCGTGATCGGCGGTATCTATCTCGGCGTTTTCACGCCGACCGAGGCCGCGGGCATCGGCGCCTTTGGCGGCTTCCTGTTCGCGCTGGCGAAGCGCAGCCTCACGCTCCGCAGCCTGCGCGAAACGCTGGTCGAGACCGCGATCACATCTTCGGTTCTGTTCACGGTGCTGATCGGCGCGTTGCTCTTTGCCAATCTCGTCAATTCGGTCGGGCTGCCCGGCGCGCTTCAGGGGCTGGTGAAGGACTCCGGCCTCGGACCCATGGGTGTTATCTGCCTGATCCTCGTCATCTACGTGATCCTTGGCTGCGTGCTCGAGAGCATGTCGATGATCATCCTCACCATTCCGGTGTTCGTCCCGCTCGTGACCACGCTCGGATTCGACCTGATCTGGTTCGGCGTGATCGTGGTCGTGGTGACGGAAATCGCACTCATCACCCCGCCGGTCGGCATGAACGTATTCGTTCTCCGCTCCATGCTGCCGGATATTACGACCGGGCGCATTTTCCGCGGCGTCACGCCCTTCATCGCCGCCGACATCGTCCGGCTGGCGCTGCTCGTTCTCGTGCCGTGGCTGTCTCTCTTCCTTCCGTCATTCGTGCGGAACTAGGAGTCAGCCGGCGGACTGCGCGGCCTTGCGATAGGCGTGGTTGGCGTCGAAACGCTGGGTGAGATAGTCGCCCCAGGTGGTGCCGGGATAGCGCGCCGGATTGCCCGGGCCCCGGCAGGTGGGCAGGCATTCCACCACCGTGTCGAAATCCGGATCGAAGAAGAAGGCGAGCGAATAGCGTTCGCGTCCGACCGGATTGAGCACGCGATGCGGGGTGGAAACGAACCGGTCGTTGGTCCAGCGCATCAGCATGTCGCCGACATTCACCACCGCCGTTCCCGGCAGGCGCGGCGCGTCGATCCAGGCGCCGTCGCGCCGGCGCACCTGGAGGCCGCCGGCGTCGTCCTGGGTCACGACGGTGAGGAAGCCGAAATCGCTGTGCGGCGCCGCGCCATAGAGATCGTCAGGCCGCTGCTCGGGCGCGGGCGGATAATGGAGGGCGCGGATGAATCCCATGTGGTTGCCGAAGCAATCGCGGAAGCGGCCCTCGGGCAACTCCAGCGCCGCTTCGAACAACTCGACCAGGCGCAGACCGAGCTTGGTCGCCTCGGCGTAGTAGGCGTCGAGCGCGGGGCGGAGCGAGCCGGGGCGCGGCGGCCATTGATTGGGCCCGTGCATCGGCTTGCCCGCCAGCACCGCCGGATCGTCGGGCGGCAATGCCGGGCCGATCAGGAACGATTCGCTGAGATTGGGCCGCTTGGCCTCGGCGCGGTGCTGGTCGCCCATCGGCATGTAGCCGCGATGCGCCGCGCTGATCTTGACGCCGAGCTTCTCGGCGAGCGGGAGCGCGAAGAACTCGCGCCCCGCGGCCAGTGCCCGGTCCACTGCCGCGTCGTCGAGCCCGTGATTGGCGATGCCGAAGAAGCCGATCGATTCGAGCGCCGCGGCGATGGCGCGCGCGGTCGCGGCCTTGGCGCCGGCTTCGCCGCGGCGGAACGGGCCGAGATCGATCACCGGTATGTCGCCTGCCTGGCGGAGGATGCTGGCGCTCATCGAACAACCCTGGCGCGCGCTCGCGCCGCGTTTCAAATGCAGCATCGAGGAAACACTGCTTGACATGGCCCCGTCAACCTCGAAAGATGCGCGACATCGGCTTTCGGCCGGGGTTGTATTCCGAGCGGCGCGCGACGTCTGGCCATGAAAATCGAAGAGAGCTTCACGGTCCCCGCCGCCATCGACAAGGTCTGGGCCGTCATCACCGACCCCCGAAAAGTGGCGCCGTGCATTCCCGGCTGCCAGGGCGTCGAGATCACCGGGCCGAACACCTACAAGTCGCGCATCCGTGTCGGCATCGGCCCGATCCACGCCACCTTCGCCGTGGACATCGAGCTCACCGAGCAGCGCCCGCCGCATTTTCTCGCCGCCACCACGAAGGGCGAGGAAGGCGGGCGCTTGAGCTCGATCAGCGCCTTGAGCACGCTCTCGCTCGGGCACGCGCCCGACGGTGGAACCGCGGTCGCCTATAGTTCCGAGGTTTCCGTCGTCGGGCGGCTCGGCAAGTTCGGCCTCGGCATCATGAAGAAAAAAGCGAAGGCGCTCGGCGACGAATTCGCCGTGGCGCTGCGCAAGACGATCGAGGCGGAGGGATGAAGAGCGAACGCGCTTTCGACCGTGCCCAGCTGCGCAATCTCGGCCGCCAGATCCGGAGCCTCCGCGAGCACCGCGGCCTCTCGCTCAGCCAGCTCGCGCGCCAGAGCGGGATCAGCGTGACCGGCATCCGCAACATCGAGTTCGGGCGCGCCAATCCGGGCCTGCTCACCGTCGTCGCCATCCTCGACGTGCTCGGCGTCTCGCTCGACGAGCTGGTGAGCCTGGCGCGGCGCTCGGGCAAGACCGTGCACGTCGCGCGGGCGCCGGCGGCGCAGCGCGATGCCTCGGTGCAGCGTCCGATCAGCGAGATCTACCAACCGCGCGTGCGCGGCCGCATGGTGACCTTGCCGGCCGGCACCGACATGCTGACGGTGCGCAAGGCCGAGGCCGGACCGCATTTCGCCTTCGTGCTCGAAGGCAAGGTGCGCGTCAGCATGGGCGACGGCAAGGCGCACGAGCTCGGCGCCGGCGACGCCATCCACCTCGCCGACCAGCCGCCGCGAGTCATCGCCAATGCCGGCGCCGGCGCCGCGCGCCTTCTCTGGGTCAAGGACAGCCGGTCCGAGGCCCGCATCGATACTTCGCTCGACCGGGGACGTTGAACCTTCATGACGGGCGCCAAGCCACGCCGCTACATCGTCGCCACCGATGTGGGCGGCACCTGCACCGATACGATCGTGTTCGCCGAGGGAGAGCCGGTTCACATCGGCAAGTCGCTCTCGACGCCGCCGAATTTCGGCGACGGCGTCATCAATTCGGTGCGCGCCTGCGCCAAGACCATGGGCCTCACGATCGAGCAGCTGTTCGCGCAAACCCGGCTTTTCGTGCACGGCTCGACGGTGGTCGACAACACCGTGTTGACCCGCGACGGCGCGATGACCGGGCTCGTCACCACGGCCGGATTCGAGGACACGCTGGCGGTGACGCGCGGCGCCTACGGCCGCTGGGCGGGCCTCCCCGAGGACGAGATCAAGCATCCGGTGATGACCGAGCGCGCGGCACCCTTGGTGCCCGCCGACCGCGTGTGCGGCGTGCCCGAGCGGGTCGACTGGAAGGGTGCCGTGGTGCGCGATCTCGACGACGCGGCCACCGAGACGGCGCTCCGCTACCTCGTGGAGCAGAAGAAGGTCGAGGCCGTCGCCGTCTGCTTCCTCTGGTCGGTCTACAACCCGTCGCACGAGCGGCGCGTGCGCGAAATCCTGAAGCGCATCCATCCGGCGGTGTTCGTGACGCTTTCGAGCGATATCGCACCGGTGCCGGGCGAATACGAACGTACTTCGACGACGGTCATCAACGCCTATGCCGGCCGCATCGCGCGAAGCTATTTGAACGGGCTCGAGGGGCTGCTGACGGGCGCCGGCTATTCGGGCCCGGTGATGATCATGCAGGGTTATGGCGGCTTGCTGCCGGCCAAGGAAGCCTCGGAGCGTGCGGTCGGCCTCATCGAGTGCGGCCCTGCGGCCGGCGTGATCGGCGCCAAGTTCTTGGGCGAACTGATGGGCGACAAGGACATCATCGCCGCCGATATGGGCGGCACCACCTTCAAGGTCGGCGTGATCCAGGACGGCGAGATCGAGTTCGCGCGCGAGCCGATGGTCGACCGCTTCCACTACGTGGCGCCCAAGATCGAGGTGGTGTCGATCGGCGCCGGCGGCGGCAGCATCGTCTCGCTCGATCCCAAGACCAAAGTGCCGCTGGTGGGGCCGCGCAGCGCCGGCGCGCGTCCGGGGCCGATCTGCTACGGCCAGGGCGGCACGGAGCCGACGCTGACCGACGTGCTACTGCTGATCGGCTACATGGACCCCGGCACCTTCCTCGGCGGCTCGATCAAGCTCGACGTCGAGAGCGCGCGCCGGATCTTCAAGAGCAAAATCGCCGATCCGCTCGGCATGAGCGTGGAAGAAGCGGCCTTCGGCATCTATCGCGTGGCCTGCGCGCAGATCACCGACCTCATCCACGAGATCACGGTCGAGCGCGGACTCGACCCGCGCGACTACGTGCTCCACGCCTTCGGCGGCAGCTGCGGCCTGCTCTGCGGCGTGTTCGGCCAGGAGCTCAACGTGCGCCGCGTCGTGGTGCCCTACACCGCCTCGGTCAATTGCGCCTTCGGCCTGGTCGCGGCCGACATCGTGCACGAATATTCGGTGACCAAGACCCTCCCCGCTCCCACGCCGGCCGCCGACATCAACGCGCTCTACGCGCCGATGATCGAGCGCGCCAAGCGCGATCTCGCCGCAGAGGGCTTTGGGCCCGAGCGCATCGAGCTCAATTGGTCGGTGGATTTCCGCTATTCGCGCCAGGTGCACGAGGTGAACACGCCGGTGCGCGCCGCGACTCCGCTCGACGAAGGCGGCGTCAAGCGCCTGATGGACGATTTCGAGGCGCTCTACGAGCGGAAATACGGTAAGGGCTCGGCCTATCGCGACGCCGGTATGGAAATGACCCTCTTCCGCCTCTCGGCGCGCGGGCTGATGTCGCGCCCGACCATCGAGAAGGAACAGCTGAAGGGTGCTTCGGCCGAGCGCGCCAAGACGGGACGGCGCGAGATCTTCGTGGACGCCAAGAGCGCCATGGCCGAGGCCGACATCTACGATTTCGGCAAGCTCGAGCCCGGCAACGTCGTCAAAGGCCCGGCCGTGATCCACACGCCGATCACCACCATCGTGCTGCAGGACCGGCAGACCGGGCGGATGGACGCCTACCGCAACGTCGTGATTGAATTCGGAGCGTAAGCGAGGCCGCCATGGACCCGATCACCTTCTCGATCATCCGCCACCGCCTCTTCCGCGTCGTCGACGAGGCCGTGATCACGCTGAAGCACGTCTCGGGCAGCGCCATCACGAACGAGGGCCACGACCTCATGGTCTCGCTCTACCGCGCCGACGGCTCGCTGCTGATGGGCGGCGTCGGATTCCTGCATCATCTCACCAGCGCCGCCGAAGCCTGTAAGGCGATCATCCGCCGCTTCAAGGGCAACATCCACGAGGGCGACGTCTATCTCCTGAACGATCCCTACACGGCCGCGCTGCACACGTCCGATATCTATCTCGTGGCGCCGATCCACTTCGAAGGAAAGCTCGTCGCCTGGAGCGCCTGCTTCGTCCACGTCTACGACATCGGCGCCATGAACCCCGGCGGCTTCAGCCCGGATTCGCCGGACATCTTCACCGAGGGCATCAGCTCGCCGGGCTTGAAGCTCGTCGATCGCGGCGAGATGCGCCAGGACGTGCTCGACACGCTCCTCAACATGGTGCGCTCGCCCGAGATGGTGACGCTCGACATCCGCTCGATGATCGCGTGCAACAACGTGGCACGCGACCGCATGGTGTCGCTGATCAAGAAATACGGCCACCCGACGGTGGACGAAGCCTGTGCCACGCTCATCGAGCAATCGGAGAAGCTGCTGCGTGCGCGGCTTTCCGAATTGCCGGACGGCCAGTGGCAGTCGCGCCAATACATGGACGTCAAGGGCGAGACCGCCAAGGTCTGCCTCACCATGACCAAGAAGGGCGACAGCCTGGTGTTCGATTTCACCGGCTCGAGCCCGCAGTCAAAGTACGCGCTCAACTGCACGAAATGGGCCTCGCTCGGCGGCCTGTTCGCGCCGCTGTTTCCGCTGCTGTGCTATGACATCACCTGGAACGAGGGCGTCATCCGGCCGATTACGATGATCGCGCCCGAGGGCTCGATCGTGAATTGCACGCGGCCCGCGCCGGTGTCGGTCGCCACCGTCGGCGCCATCCAATCGGTCAACAACGCCGCCTGCGCCACCATCGGCAAGATGCTGGCGGCGAGCGAGAAATACCGCAATGAAGCGACGGCGGTGTGGCACGCGAACCACTTCGCGGTGTTCATGTTCGGCACCAGCCAGCGCGGCGGCCTCTCGATCGGCATTCTCACCGAAACCTTCGCCGGCGCCGGCGGCGCCCGCACCTTCGCCGACGGCGTGGACGTGGGCGGCGAGATTCCGAACCCGATCTCGCGCATGGCGAATGTCGAGACCATGGAGGCCACATTCCCGCTGCGCTATCTCTTCCGCCGCCGCCTGATCGATTCGGGCGGGCCGGGCAAGTATCGCGGCGGCCTCGGCATGGAGATCGCCCTCACCCCGCACGACGCGCCCGATGGCGGGCTGCACTACGTCGTCTCCGGTAAGGGTGCCAAGTATTCGATGAGCGAGGGCCTGGCCGGCGGCTTTCCAGGCGCCCCGAACCGCTATGTGTGGGTGCACAACAACGAAACTGCGGGCCGCAACATCGATCCGTCTTTCGCGCTGACGCTCGACGAGATGCCGGCGCGCAAGGAAGACATATCGTGGGGCGTGTTCCCGCTGATGGGCAAGGACACGCTCTATGTCGGCTGGAACGGCGGCGGCGGCTTCGGCGATCCGCTGGAGCGCGACGCCGAGCAGGTGCGCGTCGACGTCGAAGGCCGCTTCGTGACACCCGAAGCGGCGCGGAACGTCTACGGGGTCGTCACCGACGCCAAGAGCGGCGCGGTCGATCTCGCCGCCACCAAGGCGCTACGCGAGCGCCTGCGCGGCGCGCGGCTCGAGCGGAGGGCCGCGGAATGAGCCGGCCGGTTTCCGCCAATCTCGAGATCCGCACGGGCAAGGACGGAGAGCGCATCGCCTGCAGCGCCTGCGGCCACGGGCTTGCGCCCGCTGGCACGCCCTGGAAGCGCCACGCCGCCTTGCGCGAGATCTCGATGAACGGCGCCGGCGGCAAGGCCTATACCGGGGCGCCGGAAGCGCTGCTGCGCCAGTTCAGCTGCCCCGGCTGCGGCACGCTCCTCGACAGCGAGATGGCGCTTCCGGGCGAGCCCTTCCTCGACGACATCGTGCACGCATGACGCGGCGCCCTGGCCCTTCCACCGCCGGCGATCCGTCGCCGCTTCCCGCCGGCGACGCCGCGGGCGGCACGGCGCGCTCGATCGGCGACCGGCTGCGCAAGATCCGGCTCGCGCGCGCGCTGACCATCAACAGCCTGGCCAAGCTCGCCGGCGTGCCGGCGAGCACGATCAGCAAGATCGAGAACGGCCTCTTGAAGCCGAGCCTGGTGCACGCCATCAACCTGGCGACGGCGCTCGAGGAGAACCTGGGCTTCCTCATCGACCGCTACCGCGCGGAGCCGCAGCGCACCTCGATCATCTACGCGAATAAGCGCGAGCGCCTGCAATTCCCGGACATGGGCCTGACGCTCCAGGATTTGAGCGGCCATTTCGAATCCGGCGTGCTCGAGGCGCGCTACGGCATCCTCAAGGCCGGCGCCCATTCGGGCCGCACGCCGATGACGCATCCCGGCGACGAGATCTGCTGCGTCGTCACCGGCGCCATCGTTTTCCATGTCGGCGATGCGAAATGGACGCTCGCTGCCGGCGACACGATCCATTTCAAGAGCGACCAGCCGCACCGGTGGGAAAACGCCGCGCGTGGACGCACCGAGGTGATCTGGGTGTTCTCCGACGGCCTATCGTTCTAGGCGAGGGAAACGGCAAGCGATGCACAACACCGAAATTCGCCAGGAGATCGTGGACCGCGTGCTGACGCGGCGGCGGCGCTATCATCTGTTCGACCAGCTCGACCCGAAGCGTACGGCCCTCGTCGTCATCGATATGCAGAGCGCCTTCGTGGAACCCGGCTCGCCCGCCGAGGTGCCGGCGGCGCGCGGCATCGTCGCCGACATCAACCGCCTGGCGGCCGAGGCGCGCAAGATCGGCGTCACCGTCGTCTGGGTGACCCACGCCAACATCCACACCCGCAGCGGCAGTGATTGGGCGATGTTCTTCGAGAACTTCGTGGCCGCCGACGTGCGCCAGCGCACCATCGAGAGCCTTGCGCCCACGGCGCCGGGGCAGAAGGTGTGGCGCGACATGCGCGTCGAGGCCGGCGACGTGCAGGTGGTGAAGAACCGCTACAGCGCCCTCATTCCCGGCTCCTCCAATCTGGAACGGATCTTGCGTGGCTTGCGCATCGAGAACGTGCTGGTGACCGGCACCAAGACCAATGTCTGCTGCGAGGCCACGGGCCGGGACGCGATGATGATGGACTTCCGGGTCGTGATGATTTCAGACTGTCTGGCCGCCCTATCGGACGACGAGCATCGCGCATCGCTCGAAACCTTCATCCAGCAATTCGGCGACGTGATGACCGCCGACGAAGCGCTGGCCGTGCTGAACGCCGTGCCCAATCGCTGAACACCAACGGCCGGCAGTGTTTCAACGCCGGCCCTATCGCAGGAGGCTAACCATGAAGGCAATTCTCGTCGCGCTGTTCGCGGCGCTGATCGGCTTGGCGGGACCCGCCGCCGCGCAGCAGGAGCTCAAGGTCGCGCTGGTCCTGCCCGGACCGATCACCGACGGCACGTTCAGCGCCGCCGCCCACCAGGGCATCAAGGAGGCCGAAAAGAAATACAAGATCAAGGTCTCGATCCAGGAAAGCGTGGCCTTCGCTCAGAGCGAGGCGGCGCTGCTCCGCTATGCCCGCGAAGGCTACGACATCATCATCGGCCACGGTTTCCAGTTCGGCGATCCGGCCAAGAAAATCCACAAGCGATTCCCCAAGACGTGGTTCATCGTCAATACCGCCAAGGTGGCCGAGGCGCCGAATCTCGCTTCGTTCGACAATCGCTGGGGCGACGCGGGCTACATCGCCGGCGCCGTCGCCGCCTCGGTCAGCAAGACCGGAACGATCGGCCATATCGGCGGCATCCCGGTGCCCGTGATCGTGGAATACAACGAGGGCTTCGAGCGTGGCGCCAAGCGCATCCGGCCCGACATCAAGGTGCTCTCCGCCTATGTCGGCTCGTTCTCCGACATCGCCAAGGGCAAGGAGATCACGCTCTCGATGATCGAACGCGGCGCCGACGTCGTGACGGCGACCGGCAACGAAAGCGTCGCCGGCACCATCCAGGCCGCGAAGGAAAAGGGCGTGATGGCCATCGGCACCGCTTTCGATTCGGCGGCGCTGGCACCCGACACGATCGTGACGACCGCCATCGTGCGCATGGACGTCAACATCGACATGGCGATCGGGCTCGTGACCTCGAAGAAGATCCAGCCGAAGAACTATCTCCTCGGCTTCAACGAGAACGGCCTGGGCCTCGCGCCCTATCGCAATTTCGACAGCAAGATTTCGCCCGAGAACAAGGCGAAGATCGCGCAGCTGATCGAAGACATCAAAGCCGGGAAGGTCGCGGACCTGCCGAAGATCCGCTAGGGTTCGCCCGTTTCGGCTGCCGGATGCCGCCGCTGCTCGCCCTTCGCGGCATCGGCAAGCGCTTCGGCGATCTCGTCGCTCTCGCCGGCGTCGATCTCGAGATCGGCGCCGGCGAAGTCATCGGCGTTCTCGGCGAGAACGGCGCCGGCAAATCGACGCTGATGAACATCGCCTCCGGCCTTCTGTTGCCGGACGACGGCGACATCCTGGTGGACGGCGCGAAGCGCCGTTTCGAGGGGCCGCGCGACGCCGCCGCCGCGGGCATCGGCATGGTTCACCAGCACTACCTGCTCGTGCCGACCTTGACCGTGACCGAGAACGTGATGCTCGGCGATCCGAGATTGTCGTCTTGGCGCACGGACTTGAAGCGTCACGGGGCCGACATCGCGGCCCTCGCCGCGCGGATCGGCCTGCCGGTCGATCCCGCGGCGCGGATCGAACGGATCGACATCGCCGGGCGGCAGCGGGTCGAGATCGTCAAGGCGCTCCACCGCGGCGCCCGAATCCTGATCCTGGACGAGCCCACCGCCGTGCTCTCCGAGCGCGAGCGCGCCGATCTTTATGCCGTGATCCGCACGCTGAAGCGCGAGGGCGTCGGCGTCGTTCTCATCAGCCACAAGCTCGACGACATCTACGCGGTGTGCGACCGCGTGACCGTGCTGCGCGCCGGCCGCGTCGTGGACGCAGCACCCCTGGCGGAACGGAGCCGCGAGGCGCTCGTGCGGGCGATGATCGGCGAAGAGATTGCCGTGGAAATCGCCAAAGCATCCACCGACGGCGAAACGGTCCTGGCGGTGCGCGATCTTGCCGTCCGCCGCGACAACGGCACGCTCGCCTTCACCGGCGCATCGTTCGAGCTCCGCGCCGGCGAGATCCTCGCCCTCGCCGGAGTCGAGGGCAACGGCCAGCAGGAACTGGCGGAGGTTCTGGCCGGCTTGCGGCCGGCCGAGGCGGGCACGATTGCGTTCAACGGGAAGCCGCTGACGGGCGGCGTTTCGCCGCGGCGGCGGCGCGAGCGCGGCCTCCGGCACGTGCCGCACGACCGCCTCCACAATGCCGTGCTGAGCCGGCGTTCGCTGGCCGACAATTTCTTGCTTTCGCATTGGTTCGATCGCGCCTTCGGCCGCCGCGGATGGATACGCCGGAGACCGGCGCGCGCCCATGCGGCCGCCGTGGCGCGCGCATTCGACCTCCGGGGCGGGGGGCCGGGCAAGCCGCTGGGCGCGCTTTCCGGCGGCAATCAGCAGAAGCTGGTGGTGGGCCGCGAGCTCTGGGGCAGCCCGCGCGTGCTGATCGCGGCGCATCCCACGCGCGGCCTCGACGTGCGCACGGTGGCCGCCTTGCAGGCGAAGCTGGTGGAGCGGCGCAATGCCGGGCTTGCCATCCTGCTGATCTCGTCCGACCTCGGCGAAATCTGGCAGATGGCCGATCGCGTCGTCGTGCTGGCGCAAGGACGGATGCTGGGGCCAGTGCGACCGGGCGAGACCTCGCTGCAACAGATCGGCACCTGGATTTCGGGCGGATGAACTGGCGCTTTCCCTTGGCCGCCGGGCGGACGGCGCTGGTTGCCGCGGCGGGCGCGTTCGCGGTTTCGGCGCTGTTCCTGCTGCTGGCCGGTCAGGATCCGCTGCGCGCGGCCTTCGTCATGATCGGCGGCGCGCTCGGCAGCCTCGATGCGGCATACGAGGTTCTGACACGCACGATACCACTGGCCATCCTGGGCCTCGGTATCGCGGTCGCGTTCCGCGCCAATGTTTACAACATCGGCGCGGACGGCCAGTTCATGCTGGGCGCCATCGCCGCGACGGTCGCGATTCAGGCCACGGGCGACCTCGGCGGCCTCAGCCTGCCCTGGCTGCTGGCGGCCGGCGCCGTCGGTGGCGCGCTGTTCGGAGCACTCGCCGGCTGGCTGCGTGCCCGCTTCGATGCGAGCGAAATCATCGTCACCATCATGCTGAACTACATCGCGCTCCAGTTCCTGGCCTGGCTGGTGCGCGGTCCGATTCAGGAGACGGTGGCGATTCTGCCGCGGTCGAATCTCATTCCCGAACCCGCCTTCATGCCGGATTTCAGCGACGGCCAGACCCATGCCGGCATCGTCATCGCGCTCGTTCTGGCCGTGATCGTGTTCGCGGTATTGCGCCACAGCGTGTTCGGCTACCGGCTCGACGCGGTGGGCGAAAGCCGTCCCGCGGCCGAGTATGGCGGCATCTCCGCCGGCCGCGTGATCGTGCTGGCGATGGCGGCGAGCGGCGGGCTCTGCGGGCTCGCCGGCGCGGTGGAAGTTGCCGGCGTGTTTCACCGGCTCGAGGAAAACATGGCGCCCGGCGCCGGCGTGACCGCCATCGCCGTGGCGCTGCTCGCGCGGCTCAACCCGCTGGCCATCCCGTTCACGGCCTTGCTGTTCGGCGTCTTGACGGTCGGCGCCGGCGCCTTGCAGCGGCAGATGGGCGTGCCCTTCCCGCTGCTGTGGATCATCGAGGCCGTGGTGATCTTCGCGTTCTTGCTTGCGGGCGTGCGCCGCACGCGGCCGGCGTAGCGGCGGCGATGGACCAGATCTTCCTCGTCGGCCTGCTCGCCGCGGCGTTCCGCCTGGCAACGCCGGTGCTGTTCGCGGCGCTCGGCGAAGCGGTCTCGCAGCGCGCCGGCGTGCTCAATGTGGGCATCGAGGGCATGATGCTGGTGGGTGCCTTCACCGGCGCGTGGGGCGCCGTCGTCACGGGCTCGCCTTGGCTGGGCCTGCTGGCCGCGATCGCGGCCGGCATCGCCATGGCCGCGATCCACGCTCTCGTCTGCCTGTACTACCGCGTCGATCAGATCGTGGCCGGCATCGCGCTGACGGTGCTCGGCCTCGGCCTTTCGGGCTTCGGTTACCGGTTGACGTTCGGCAGCGGCAGCGGTGGGGTGCGCATCCCCACCTTCGAGAAGCTCGATTTTGGCGCGCTCGGCCAAGTTCCGGTCCTCGGCCCGGTGCTGTTCCAGCATCATGCGATGGTTTATGCCGTGCTCGTCATTGCGCTGGCGCAATGGTGGTTCATGGCGCGCACCGGCTGGGGCCTGGCCATTCGCGCCGTGGGCGAAGACCCTGCGGCGGCGCACGCCTCGGGCCTCGGCGTCTTGCGCACACGCACGGCGTGCCTGTTGTGGGGCGGCGCCATGGCCGGGGCGGGCGGCGCCTATCTCTCGATCGCCGAGATCGGGAATTTCGTCGAGGACATGGTGGCCGGGCGCGGCTTCATCGCCATCGCTTGCGTCGTGTATGGGCGCTGGAATTCGATCGGCGTGCTGTTCGCCACGTTGTTTTTCGGCGCCGCAGACGCCGCCCAAATTCGGCTACAGGCCCTGAATCCGGATATTCCGTATCAGTTCTTCGTCATGCTGCCCTATGTGCTCGCCGTGGGCGCGCTGGTCTTCCTCTCCCGCCGCTCGCGCCTGCCCGCCGCCCTCGCCCAGCCCTTCGTGCCGCCGCGCTGAGGCGCCCGCGGGGGGCACCGGCGGCTATTGCCCACGCCGTTCCAGGGCGTATCTTCCGGGCAGGCTCACAACGACAGGGATGTCAGCGATGTTGAAGTTCTACTACAGCGGCGCGCCCAATCCGACCAAGGTTGCGCTCTTTCTCGAGGAAGCCGGGCTTCCGTACGACGCGATCCCGGTCGACACGCGCAAGGGCGAACAGCACAAGCCGGAATACCTCGCGATCAATCCGAATGCGAAGGTGCCCGCGATCGTCGACGGCGACGCCGTCGTGTTCGACAGCAACGCGATCCTGCTCTATCTCGCCGAGAAGACCGGCAAGTTCCTTCCGGCAAACACGCCGAAGGCGCGGGGCGAACTGCTGTCGTGGCTGATGTTCGTCGCGTCCGGCGTCGGCCCCTATTCCGGCCAGGCAGTGCATTTCCGCGTGTATGCGCCTGATAAGCTGCCCTATGCGATCGATCGCTACGTGTTCGAAGCGCAGCGCCACTTCAAGATCATCGACGACCGCCTCGCCAAGGGCCGCTACATGCTCGGCGATACCTACACCATCGTCGACATGGACGTATGGGGCTGGGCCCGCCTCCTTCCGAACATCCTCGGCGAGGGCGCTTGGGACAATTTCAAGAACTTGAAGCGGATGGTGGACGAGATCAGCGCTAGGCCCGCCGCCCAGCGCGCCGCGGCCCTCAAGGACCGGCACAAATTCAAGACCGAGATGGACGCCGAATCCATCAAGGCGATGTTCCCGCACATGAAGGCAAAGGTGGCGTAGGACGGACCAACGTCGGCGCAATAGATCATCGATCACTGTGCCGAAGCCGGCGTTGAGTACATCTCTTCTCAAGGCGCTCGTGACCATTCACGTCGCGAATGGTCACGAGCCTCCAAGGAAGTAATCGCGCGCAAAATCGAGCCGATCTGCTCGGACCCGTCGCTAGTTCTGCGGCGCGCCGGGGTGGATGACGATGTTCTCGAGCTTCTCGACGTGGCGCATGAAGCGGTATTTGTCCTCGACGCCGTCGGTGGGCTTCCTTTTCTCCCACGGCCACGGGTGCTTGCCAGGCTCGATCTTGGCGACGATGTAGCCCATCGCGCCGTCGTCGAGCATTCGCTTGAACGCGTCGACGGCCGCGGCCACGTCGCGCACGGTCAGGGTGTTGATGCAGCCCGCGCCCTCGGCCATCTTGGCAAGATCGGTGTTGCGCGAGGTGTGGGTCGGCGGCCCGCCGATGTTCTCGTAGATGCCGTTGTCGACCACGAGCACGGTGAGGTTGGGCGGCCGCTCGCAGCCGAGCGTGCACATCGCACCCGTGTTCATCAGCACGGAGCCGTCGGTTTCGAACGCGACGATGCGCCGGTGCGGGAGCGCCAGCGCCAGGCCCAGCGCGGTCGTGGTGATCGAGCCCAAGATGCCGGGGAAGAAGGTGTTGTCGCCCGGCGGGCGATAGTTCCACCAATCGTCCCAGAGGCCGCCGATGGAGCTCACGCAGAGATCCTCGGCGGTGACGAAGGGTGCGACACACTTGATGAGATCAATTCTTTGCATAGGCGGGCACCTCCACGCAGTTGCCGCTCATGGCGAGCGCCACCGGCCATTGGCTGCCGTCGGCATGGGCGATGGCGCGCTTGATGGCCGGCTTGATCTCGGCAATCTCGCGCACGAAGCGATAGGGAATGCGGAGCGCGTTCAGGATCGGCTCCATCGTCTGCGCGTGATTGTGGCCCCACCAGTTGCGCTCGCCCCACTCGCCGCGGAAGGCCATGATCATCGTCACCGGCAAATGGTGGCTGTAGGCGAAGCGCGCGATCGGCTCCAGCGCCTGGCGGAGCCCCGAATTCTCCATGATCATCACCGCCTTCTTGCCGCCGAGATAGGCGCCGACGCAGATGCCGGGGAGCTCCGATTCGTTGGTGACCTGCACGTAGCGGATCTCGTTCTGCTGGCGCAGGAGGCGATAGACGCTGCCGAGCAGCGATTCCGGCAGCGCCGCCACGATCGAGACGCCGGCCTCCTTCAGTCCGTCCAGGAACGTCTTGGCGTATTCGGGCGTGTCCTTGGGTAGATCCATGCGCTGTCCCCTATTCTCTCGAATACGCGTCTACGCCGCAGCACTTTCGGCCGCGGCGGCCTTGGCCGCTTCATCGCGCACCAGGCGCGTCACGTGATCGCGGAGCCGGACGAATTCCGGCGCCGCCTGCAATGCGTAGCGGCGCGGGCGCGGCAGGTCGACGTTCACGATCTCGCGCACCCGCCCGGGATGGCCGGCCATCACCACCAGCCGGTCGGCGAGATAGGCCGCCTCGGTGATGTCGTGCGTCACCAGCAGCACGGTCTTGCGGTTCTCCTCCCAGAGCTCGAGCAGGAAATCCTGCATCAGCGAGCGCGTCAGCGCATCGAGTGCCCCGAAGGGTTCGTCCATGAGCAGCACGCCGGGATCGATCACCAGCACCCCGGCGATGGCCGCGCGCTGGCGCATGCCGCCCGAGAGCTGCGAGGGATAGTGATGCGCGAACCGAGAGAGGCCGACGCGCTCGATGATGGCATCCACGCCTGGCCCGCGGGGCTTGCGCGCCTTGTTGGCGGCGAGATCGAGGCCGAAGGCGATGTTTTGGCGCACGGTGAGCCAGGGGAACAGCGCGCTTTGCTGGAAGACGACGCCGCGATCAGGCCCCGGTCTCTTCACCGGCGTGCCGCCGACCAGCACCGCGCCGCTCGTCGCGTGCTCGAAGCCGGCCACGAGATTGAGCAAGGTGGATTTGCCGCAGCCGCTAGCGCCGACGATGGCGACGAATTCATTCTCGCGCACGGCGAGATCGACGCCGGTCAGCGCCGTTACGCGCCCGCCGCGCGCTTCGAACACTTTGCCGACCTGGCGGAGAGTTACCTCAGCCATCGAAGCTCTCCAGCCGGTTCCATTCCAAGAGCCGGTCGCGCACCAGCAGCACGACGCGGTCCGAGAGGAAGCCGAGCACGCCGATACTGAGCATGGCGGCAATGACGACGTCGTTGCGGTAGAACTGGTAGGCGTCGTTGAGGAGATAGCCGAGGCCGCTGCGCACGGCCAGGATCTCGGCCACCACCACCAGCACCCAGGCGATGCCCATGCTGAGGCGGAGGCCCGTCATCACCGCGGGCAGTGCTGCCGGCAAGATCACGCGCACCAGCATTTCGCGCTGATTGGCGCCCATCATCTGCCCGGCCTTGTAGAGCGTGCGGTTCAATTGGCGCACACCGTGGGTGGAATTGAGCACCGCCGGGAAGAAGGCGCCCAATCCGATGAGAAAGATCGCCGGCTGGTTGCCGATGCCGAAGAAGATGAGCGAGAGCGGGACCCAGGCGGTGACCGGCACGTTGCGCAGCACCTGGACGGTGGGATCGAACAGCTTCTCGACCACCCGCGAGAGGCCGATCAGGAGGCCCAGCAGCGTACCGAGCCCGCCGCCCCAGGCGAAGCCGGCGAAGACCCGCCAGACGCTGTTGAGCGAGTGATCGAGCCACGAGGCCGAGTAGCGCCCCGCCGCCTCGGAGCCGCCGAACACGAGATCGACCAGCACCACGGCGATATCGCTCGGCGGCGGCAGGATCGCGCGCCGGTAGAGCCCCGCCGAAGCGAGGATCTGCCACGCGATCAGGACCGCGCCGGGGAACGCGATATAGAGGAAGAGATTGACGAGGCGCCGCCGGGCGTCGCCGCCGTGCATCGGCGGCGCCGCGCTTTCGGCCGGCCGGCTTTCGTCCGTCGCGAGCGACGGCGATTGCGGCACGGAAGCGGTCAGCCCGCGCGCATCGCCGTCCACACGCGCTCGGGCGTGAACGGCATGACGCTGAGGCGCACGCCGGTCGCCGCGGCGATGGCGTTGCGGATGGCGGGGCCGACGCCGACGAGGCCCGGCTCGCCGACGCCCTTGGCGCCGAACGGCCCGCTCGCTTCCGGATGTTCGACGATGATCGGGTGGATCGCGTAGGGCACGTCGAGCGAGCCCGGGATCTTGTAGTCCATGAAGCTCGGGTTGACGACGCGGCCGCCGTCCCACACCACGTCTTCGGTCAGCGCATAGCCGATGCCCTGGACGACGCCGCCCTGGATCTGGCCCTCGACCGATTGCGGGTTGATGGCCTTGCCGACATCGTGCGCCGACCAGACCTCGATCACGTCGACCTTGCCCGTCACCTCGTCGACCTCGACCTCGACCGCCTGGGCGCCGAACACATAGGCGCCAAGATTCGAGAACGGCACGCCGCGGAGCAGCGCGCGCTTGGGATCGAAGCCCGGCCCGTCGAACATCAGCGCCGACGTTCCGATGATCGGCCCGCCGGCCACGTAATGCGAGAAGCCCACCAAGGCGCCGTAAGGCAATTCCTTGCCCGGCACGCCCTTCAAGCCGACGAGGCCGCCCTCGCGCAATTCGAGATCGCTGGCCGCGCATTCGAGGATCATCGAGGCGCGCTGCTTCAACTGCTCGCCCGCCGAAACCGCCGCCTGCACGACCGCGCGCCCGACGGTGTAGGTGACGCGGCTGGCGCCCGTGCCCCAATTGTAGGGCGAGGCGTCGGTGTCGGGGTTCACGAGGTTCACGCGCTCGATCGGCACTTTGAGCGTCGCGGCGCAGATCTGCGCGAGCGTGGTGTCGGAGCCCTGGCCGATGTCGACGGCGCCGGTGTTGAGCGAGAAGCTGCCGTCCTCGAGCACGCGGACGATGGCGCTGGTGGCGAGCACGCCGCTGATATGCGCGAGGCAGGCGACGCCGACGCCGCGGCGCTTCCCCGGCTGCGATGCCGCCGGTGCTTTGCGGCGGCGGTCCCAGTCCGATGCCTTGCGCAGCTTCTCGAGGCACTCGATCAAGCCGCAGGCGTCCACCTTTTGCCCGCCGGCCCAGGTATCGCCGGGCTTCATCGCATTCTTGAGCCGGAGATCGAGCGGATCGATGCCGAGCTTGGCGGCGAGGTCGTCGAGATTGGCCTCGCTCGCCAAGGCGGTTTGCGGATTGCCGAAGCCGCGGAAAGCGCCGGTGCGGATCTTGTTCGTGTAGACCGCGCGGCCGACGCATTTCAAATGCGGCACGCGATAGGGCCCGCGCGCCATCAGCATGCCGAAGCCCATCACGCCGGGGCTGTCGTCGGCATAGGCGCCGGCGTCGTAGGTGGCGTCGAATTCGCGCGCGACGAGCGTCCCGTCCTTCTTGGCGCCAGTCTTGACGCGGACCTTCGCGGGATGGCGCATCCGCATCATGGTGAATTCTTCGTCGCGCGAGAGGATCAGCTTCACCGGCCGGCCGGTTTCGCGGGCGAGCGCCACGGCGATGATCTGCGCACTGGGCTCGGCCTTGCCGCCGAAGCCGCCGCCGATACGCGTGGCGATGGCGCGCACTTTCGCCATCGAGATGCCGAGCGCCTCGGACACGGCCGCCTGCACCTTGAAGACGCTCTGGGTGCACGACCACACCGTGACCTTGCCGGCCGCGTCGAATTCCGCCAGCGCGCCGTTGGTCTCGATATAGGCATGGGCCTGCGCCGGGCTTTCATAGACGCCCTCGACGATCACGTCGCATTCGGCCCAGGCGGCGTCGACGTTGCCTTCGGCGATCGTGGAGATCGAGAGCACGTTGCGGCCGCTGTATTCGGCCGGAAACACCTTGACGTATTTCTCGAAATTCTCGTGCAGCAAGGGCGCATCCGCCTTCTGCGCTTCCTCGACGTCGAACACCGCGGGGAGATCGGCGTATTCGATGTCGATCAGCGTCAGCGCCGTGCGCGCGGTGGCGAGATCGACGGCGGCGACGGCGGCGACCGGATCGCCGACGTAGAGCACCTTCTCGCGCACCAGCGCCAACTCGTCCTTGATGAAGGCGCCGAGGTGATGCGGCGCGAGTTCCGGGCCGACGATGACGGCCTTGACGCCGGGCAGCGCCAGCGCCCGCGACTTGTCCCACGAGCGGATGCGCCCATGCGGAATCGGGCTGCCGAGGATGGCGCCGTGCAGCATGCGCGGGCGCACCATGTCGTCGACATAGAGCGCCTGGCCGAGGACTTTCTCCTGCACCTCGAGCCGCGGAATTCTCTGGCCGACGGCGCCGGTATTCGCGATCGGGGGCGCGTTCATGCCGGCATCCTCTCGCTTGCGAGCCGCACGGCGTCGACGATCTTGGCGTAGCCGGAGCAGCGGCAGAGATTGCCCGAAAGGGCGTGGCGGATATCGTCGGTGCTCGGCTTCCGCTGCCGCTTCAACAGCGCCTCGGCGGTGAGGATCATGCCCGGCGTGCAATAGCCGCATTGCACCGCACCGGTTTCGACGAAGGCCTGCTGCACGACCGAGGGCTTGCCGCCGGTGGCCGACCCTTCGATGGTGCGGATGTCGCGGCCGCCGCAGGAAGCGGCGAGCGTGAGGCAGGCGCGGCCGGGCGTCCCGTCGATGAGCACCGTGCAGCTGCCGCAGACGCCCTGGTTGCAGCCGAGCTTGGTGCCGTTGAGGCCGAGCCGCGCGCGGAGCGCATCGAGCAGCGTCTCGGTTGCGTCGACGGCGAGCCGCTCGCGCTCGCCGTTCACGGTCAGGGTCACGTCGGGCACGGCAGCGTTCCTTCTGGCGTCAATTTGCGATCGCGGCGAGCGCGCGGGCGACCAGGCCCGGAATGAGCCCTTTCCGATAGGCCGACGAGCCGCGCACGTCGTCGACGGGATCGCTTTTCGCGGCCAGCGCCTCGGCGAGCGCCGCGATGGCTTCGCGGGTCGGCGGCTTCCCGATCAAAGCACGCTCGGCCTCGCGGTCGCGCACCGGCACCGGTCCGGCCGCGCCGAGCGCCACCGCGATGTGGGCGCAAGTGCCGTTCCGCACCGCCAGCATCGCGGCAACGGACAGCGTCGCGTAGTCGCCGTCGACGCGCGAAAACTTGAGAAAATGGCCGCGGGCCCCCGCCGGCGGATGCGGAACGATGACCGCCGACACGATCTCGCCGGGATCGAGCGCCGTGGTGAGATAGTCGACGAAGAACGCCGCCGCCGGCACGTTGCGCCGGCCCTCGAGGGACGCGATCTCGATCACCGCGTCGGATGCGACGAGCGCCGCCGGATAGTCCGACGCCGGATCGCCATGCGCCACCGCGCCGCCGATCGTGCCGAACGCGCGGATCGGCGGATGCGCGATCAGGCGCGCCGTCTCGGCGATCAGCGGAAAATCGCGCGCGATCGCGGCCGATTCGGCGACCACCGCGTGCGTGGCCGTGGCGCCGATACGCAACGTGCCGTCGGCTTCGCCGGCGATGCGGCCGAGGCCGGGAATGCGGGCGAGGCTCACCAGCGCCGCGGGCTCGACGAGGCGCGCATTGAGCATGGCGACCAACGTCTGCCCGCCGGCGATGCAGCGGGCGCCCTCGGTGGCGCCGAGCAGGGCAAGCGCGCGCTCCAGCGTCTCGGGCTCGTGATAGGCGACGTCAGCCATGCGCGCCGTCCTTCGCCGCGGCCGCCGCGCGGCGGATCACCACTTGCCCAGGGCTTCGGCCTTCTCGCCGCTGGCCTTTTCGAGGAACGAGAAGTTCACGTAGCGCGCGACTTCGACCGACTGGTCCTTCTTCGCCCAGCCGATCGCGTGCATCTGCTTGGCCATCAGCGCGATGTCCGCCACGTTGGTGCGATAGCTCAGGCGCAGGAAATCGCGCTGCACCATGGCGATCACGGGCTCGGGCAGCTTCATGACCTTCAGCTCGAGCTGGATCTGCCTCGGCACGTCGGCGACGAAGCCGTTCATCGCCTCGTAGTGGCTGGCGACGATGCGCTGCACGTAGTCGGCCTTCTTCTCCACCGCGTCGCGGCGTACGATGAAGCCGATCTCCTGCTTGCCGGCGCCCTTGTCGAATACGTGGTCGAACAGAGCGCCCTTGCCGCTGTTGATCGACAGCGCGCCGAACAGCGCAAGCGTCATCGCCATGTCGACCTCGCCGCCTTCGATGGCGCGGGGATGCGTCGGGAACGGCACGTTGACGATGCTCACGTCCTTGTCGGGATTGATGCCGGCGGCCTTCAGCGCCACGCTGAGCTTCAGATGCTGGAGTGAGCCGGTGGGCACGCCGATCTTGAGCGGCTTGCCCTCGCCGTTGCGCTTCTTGGCGAGTGCTGCGAGCGCCGTCCAATCGCCCTTGGGCAGGCCGAGCGCGGGGGCCGCGATCAGCACGTTGTAGCCGCCGCCCCAGCCGGCGACCCACACCACCGGAATGCCCTCGTCCATCGCGCGCACGAGATGCTGCACCGTGGTGTTCGCGACGTCGACTTCGCCCTGCTCGAGCGCTAGCAGCGCCGCAGTGCTGTCGTTGAAATCCTTGAACTCGTATTTGAGCTTGTGCTTCGCCTCGACGTCGGCGAGCGCCACGCGGAGGGCGCCGAGCGCACCGCGCTGGATGCCGTGCCGCACCGTGTCGGCGCTCTGCGCCGCGGCCGGAGAAGCGAAGGCCAGCGCCATCGAAAAAGCGGCGGCCGCGGCACGCCAGCGCGTCAGGTGCCTCGTCATCGTCATTCCCCCTCGATCGGCTTCCGGCGGCGCCGCGCCGCCCGCCGGCGCACGCGCGATCCGAAATTCAATTGCTATCATCATCAGTATTCGATTGAAACGAGTCAAGGGAGGCACTGGCGGCCGCGGAGGAATCGGCGCGGCGTAGCCGCTTGCCCGAAAAATGGCAAGGCACGTAAGCGAAGGCGGCGCCGCGCGGAATCCGCTGCGCGCGCGACCATGGACTTTGGCGCCTATCCTGTCGGCCGGCGGCGGAGATCGAGGATGGTCGCGTGGCCGTCGCCGGTCGGCTGGTAGAAGCCGCTGAACGACGCCGTGGCCTTGCGCCAGGCCGCCGCGGGATCGGGCAGCGACGTATCGAACGCATCGAAGCCGCAGCGGCGCATGAACAGAAGCTGGTCGGCGAGCACCTGGCCGGTGGCGCGGAGCTCGCCGACATAACCCAGCCGTTCGCGCAGGATGCGTGCCTGGCTGTAGGCGCGGCCGTCGGTGAATTTCGGGAACTCGAGGGCGACGAGATCGAAGCGCCCGATGAAGGGCCCGAGCGCTTCCGCCGGCTCGTCGTTCTTCAAGCGGATGCCGATCGCCGCGTTGCGGCCCGCGAGCACGCCCGCCTCGCTCTGCCAGCGCGCCCACGAAACGAGGATGGGCCCGTCGCCCGGCACCGGCGCCACGTCGCCGAGGGCGATCCAGGGATCGGGAACGACGGCGCCGTTCTTAAGCAGCGGCATAGACGCGCTCCTTGAACGGCCGCGAGCCGACGCGGCGGTAGGTGTCGAGGAAGCGCTCGCCGCCGCGGCGCTCGGCGATATAGGCATCGACCAAAGCCTCAACGGCGTCGGCAATGCGCTCGCTCGGGATCGCGGGGCCGAGCAGCGATCCCACCGCGGCATCGTCCTCGGCGCTGCCGCCGAGCGTGATCTGGTAGTGCTCGGCGCCGTTCTTGTCGACGCCGAGGATGCCGATATGGCCGACATGGTGGTGGCCGCAGGCATTAATGCAGCCCGAAATGTTGAGCTTGATGTCGCCGATGTCGTGCTCGCGCGCGACGTCCCTGAAGCGCTCGCTGATGCGCTGGGCAACCGGGATCGAGCGCGCATTGGCGAGACTGCAATAGTCGAGCCCGGGGCAGGCGATGATGTCGCTCGCCTTGCCGATATTGGGCGTGGCGAAGCCGAGCGCATCGGCCGCGCGCCACACCGTCTCGAGATCGGCGCGGCGCACATGCGCCAGCACGAGGTTTTGCTCGTGCGCGACGCGGATCTCGCCGAAGCTGTAGCGGTCGGCGAGATCGGCAACGGCATCCATCTGTTCGGCCGTGGCATCCCCCGGAATGCCGCCATGCGGCTTCAGCGAGAGATTGACGATGGCGTAGCCGGGCTGGCGGTGCGCGGCGACGTTGGTGTCGAGCCAGCGGCGGAAGGCGATGTCCTTCGCCCGCAGCACCTCGACCGCCGTCGCGATTTCCTGCAGCGCTTCGAAGGCGGGCGGCGCGAAATGGGCGGCGATGCCGGCGATCACGTCTTCGGACAGCGCCAGCGCCCCGTCGCGGATCTGCTCCCACTCGGCTTCGACCTGGCGGCGCAGTTCCTCGGTGCCGACCTCGTGGACCAGGATCTTGATGCGCGCCTTGAACATGTTGTCGCGCCGGCCGAACTGGTTGTAGACGCGCAGAATCGCTTCGAGATAGGAGAGCAAGTGCCGCTTGGGCAGGAATTTCCGGACCGTCTTGCCGATCATCGGCGTGCGGCCGAGCCCGCCGCCCACGATCACCTCGAAGCCGATCTCGCCCGCGGCATCCTTGTGCATGCGGAGGCCGATGTCGTGCACGCGCACCGCGGCGCGGTCGTTGGGCGAGCCGGTGACGGCGATCTTGAACTTTCGCGGCAGGAACGAGAATTCCGGATGCAAGGTGGACCATTGCCGGATGATCTCGCTCCAGATGCGCGGATCCTCGATCTCGTCGGCGGCGGCGCCCGCGAATTGATCCGCAGTGATGTTGCGGATGCAATTGCCGCTGGTCTGCATGCCGTGAATGTCGGCCTTGGCGAGATCGGCCAGGATATCCGGCGCCTCCTCGAGCTTGATCCAATTGAACTGGATGTTCTGCCGCGTGGTGAAGTGACCGTAGCCGCGGTCGTAGCGCCGCGCCACATGGGCGAGTGCCCGGAGCTGCTTCGAGGAGAGCATGCCGTAGGGGATGGCCACCCGCAGCATGTAGGCGTGGAGCTGGAGATAGAGGCCGTTGGTGAGCCGGAGCGGGCGGAATTCCTCTTCGCTGAGCTCGCCGGCGAGCCGGCGCCGCACTTGATCGCGGAACTGCTCGACCCGCTCGGATACCAGCGCGCGGTCGTAATCGTCGTAGCGATACATGCGCGTCTACTCCTTCGCCGCGGCGGCGCGCGGCAGCGCGAGGCTGGGGCCTTCGGCGCGAATGCGCTCGCGATAGCTTTGCGGAATCCACCGGCCCGATTCGTTCGCGACCGCGATGAGGTAGGGCCCGACGATTCGCGCCAGGCGCACGGCCTCGTCCGCGGCCCGGGTAAGGCCATGCGCTTCGTCGGCGCTGGCGGCGACGCGCGCGTCCTGGAGGTCGGGCGTCCATTCGCCGCCGCCGCCGAGGAACACCACCGCGCCGTCGCGCAGGCGATTCGCCGTCGCGACCTGCGATCCGCCTTCCGCCGCCTTCACCATGAGACGGCCTCGCGCAACGGCGCGTGCTGGGCCCAGCCATCGCCGAGGGCGACGACGTCGCCGATGATGAGCAGCGCGGGCCGCGCGTGCTGGTGCTCGTCGGCGAGGCGGCCGAGCCCGTCGAGCGTGCCGTAGCTGATGCGCTGCTCGGGCGTGGTGCCGCGCTCGATGATAGCGACGGGCGTCGAAGCGAGAAGCCCGGCCTGGAGCAGGCGTTCCTGCACCAGCGCGGCGCGCTCGAGGCCCATATAGACGATGATGGTGTTGTCGGGCGTGGCGAGCGCGCGCCAGTCGACGTTGTCGACGCCGTCGCGCCGGTGTCCGGCCACGAACACGACGCTGCTCGCCCGGTCGCGGTGCGTGAGCGGGATGCCGGCGGCCGCCGCGCAGCCGAGCGCCGCCGTGATGCCCGGCACCACGACGGTCTTGACGTTGAGGCGCCGGAGGTAATCGAGCTCCTCGCCCCCGCGCCCGAAGATGAAGGGATCGCCGCCCTTCAAGCGCAGCACGCGCTTGCCGTCCACGGCGTAGGCCAGCAGCAGCCGGTTGATCTCATCCTGCGTCTTGGCTTCGCCCTGGCGGCTCTTGCCGACATTGATGCGGCGCGCCTCGCGGCGCACACGGTCGAGGATTTCGAGCGCCACGAGATCGTCGTAGAGCACTACGTCGGCGCGTTCCATGATCCGGAGCGCCTTGATGGTGAGGAGTTCGGGATCGCCGGGCCCCGCGCCCACCAGGTAAACGATCCCGCGCGAATCGTCGGCCGGTTGCGGCCGGTTGAGGAGCGAGAGCATCTGCTCGCGTGCCGCAATCTCGCGCCCGTCGAGCACGGCGTGGCCGATCGGGCCTTCGATGACGCGCTCCCAAAAGAGGCGCCGCTCGCGCGTGCTGCCGAACACCGACTTCACCGCCGAGCGGAACTGGGCAGCGAAGCGCGCGAGATTGCCGATGCGCGGCGGCAACGTCGATTCGATGCGCGAGCGCACGAGCCGCGCCAACACCGGCGAGGCGCCGCCGGTCGAGACCGCGACCGTGACGTCGCCGCGGTCGACGATCGAGGGCATCGCGAAATCGGAGAGGTCGGCGCGGTCGACGACGTTGACCGGAATCCGCGCGGCGCGGGCGGCGCGCGCGGCCTCGAGATCCAGCGCGGCATCGCCGGTGGCGACGAAAGCGAGGGCGGCGCCGTGATAGTCGCGCGGCACGGGCGCCCGCGCCTCGATCCGGGCGCCGGTTTCGCGCGCCGCGTCGAGGAGCTCGTCGGCGATGCCGGTGCCGACCACCTGCACCGCCACCTTGGCGCGGGCGAGCAGCCGCAGTTTCGGCGCGAGATGGGCCTGGCCGCCGACCACGAGGACGGTCTTGCCTTCGAGCTGGAACGAGATCGGGAGGATTTGCATGGCGGTTTCCCTCGGGCGAAGCGGCGCCGGGCGATTTGTTGCGGTGGTCAAGTGAATGCGCGGAAGGCGGCGAGCGCGGGCGCGGCGGCCGGCGGCTACGGGACGCAGGCGCTCAAGGCTTCTTCGGTCACCAGCCGGTCAAGGACCGCCGGCAGATCGACGAGCGCGATATAGGCGAGAAAAAGAATCATGTCCGCACCTCCGTAGCCACACCAATCGTGACCCACGAAGACGGACTTCGTGGCGCTTTAGCATTTGGTTACGCGGTGCAAGCTGCACGATCAAATCACCGCGGACGCGCCTCGCGAAGGAGACGCCGTCGTAGCGCGCCGACAATCGCGCCCTGCGCCCGAATCGGCAAACCAATTTTTCTGCGCGACGCCGATAGATGTTCTATCGATGCGGCCGAAGCCCGAGGGGGAATCTAAATCGCCTCGATCAGCATCTCGGCCACGGCGCGCGGTTCGAGCAGCGGCAGCATGTGGTGCGCGTCGATCTCGCGGACCGTCCAACGCGGATCGGCGCGGCAGCGCGCGGCGAAGCCGTGCATGGGGCTCGGATCGTATCGGAGCGCAAGGATGTAGGTGGGTTTCGGCACGCGCTGCCACGCGCCGGTAAGCTTGAGCTTCTGTTCGAACGTGCCGAGCGGATGCGGCGTCATCAGCCGTTGGCAGCGGGCTTGCTCGGCGGGATCGGGCACGGCGAAGGCCGGCACGTCGATCCATGGCAGGCGCCATCCGTCGCCTTCGGCGTCGGCGAGCGCGCGCACTTGGCGGCGGCGGTCGGGAGCCATGATGTCGAACATCGATTCGCCGTCCCGCGGCAGGAAGGCGTCGAGGTAAACGACCGAGCGGATGCGGTCGGCGGCGCGGTCGGCTGCGCCCGTGAGCGGCATGCCGCCATAGGAATGGCCGACAAGCACGACGTCGCGGAGTTCGTTCCAGACGAGCGTATTCACGACGTCGGCGATGTGCGTGTCGAGATCGATGCGGCGGTCGAGGAGATGCGAGCGCTCGCCGAGTCCGGTCAAGGTGAGCGCGAATGCGCGGTGGCCCGCCGTTTCGAGGCGTGAAACGACGGCGCGCCATGTCCACGCGCTCGACCAGCCGCCCGGCACCAGCACGAATGTCGCCATGTCGCCCGCTCCCTCGCCAAATTCGGCGTTGACTGCCAGACCATAACACCGTTGCATGCCGTTCGAACGAGCGTTCAAGGGAGGCTGCAACGGTGACGGCGAAGCAGACGATCACGGTCGGAGGCTGCAAGATTGGCCTCATGCGCGCCGGCGCCGGCGAGCCGATGCTCTATCTCCACGGTGCGGCGGGCGCGCCGCTCTGGACGCCGTTCATGGCGAAGATGGCCGAGCGCTTCGATCTTCTCGTGCCGGAACACCCGGGCTTCGGCGGCTCCGACACGCCCGATTGGCTCGATTCGGTCGGCGACCTCGCCTATTTCTATCTCGATTTCATCAAGGATTTCGGTCTCGAGAAGCTGCATCTTGTGGGGACGTCGCTCGGCGGCTGGACGGCGCTCGAGCTCGCGATCCGCAGCACGCATGCGGTCAAGACATTGACCGTCAGCTGTCCCGTGGGCCTGCGCGTCCCCGATCTCTCGGTCGGCGACATCTTCATGTGGACCCCCGAGCAGCGCGTACGCAACCTCGTCCACGACCAGCGGCTCGCCGACCAGATGCTGGCCGTGCAGCCGACCGAAGCGCAGGCCGACGTGCTGCTGAAGAACCACTATGCGCTGGCCCGCCTCGCCTGGCAGCCGCGCTTCTTCAACCCCGACCTCGAGAAGTGGTTGCACCGCATCGACGTGCCCACGCACATCACCTGGGGCCGCGATGACAAGCTCGTGCCGGTCGCCTACGCGCAGGCCTTCGCCAAGCTAATTCCGAGCGCGCGCGTGACGATCATCCCCGATTGCGGCCACCTGCCCCACATGGAAAAGACCGACGCGTTCGCCCGCATCGTGACCGCCTTCTGCCAGGAGCGCCGGCCATGAAGTTCTATTTCTTCCACCTCATGCCCTACGCCGATCTCGATCTCTCGTTCACCGAGAAATACGAGACCACCTGGGTGAAGCTGCCCAACTCCTACTACGACCGCGAGAAGGGCCACGCGCTCTACAACCGCTTTCTCGACGAGCTCGAATACGCCGACACGCTCGGCTTCGACGGCATCGGCGTGAACGAGCACCATCAGACCGCCTACGGCATGATGCCCTCGCCCATCGTCATCGCCTCGGCGCTGTCGCGGCGCACGAAAAACGCGAAGCTCCTGATCCTCGGCAGCGCCATTCCGCTGCGCGCGAATCCGCTGTGGCTCGCCGAAGAGCACGCGATGATCGACACGATCACCGGCGGGCGGCTCATCTCCGGCTTCGTGCGCGGAATCGGCGCCGAGTATCACGCCACCGGCGTCAACCCGATCCATTCGCACGACCGCTTCCACGAGGCGCACGACCTCATCATCCGCGCCTGGACCGAGCCGGGCCCGTTCCGCTTCGCCGGAAAGCACTATCATTTCGATTACGTCAACGTCTGGCCTCGCCCCTATCAGCAGCCGCATCCGCCGATCTGGATCCCGTCCCAGGGTAGCCAGGAGACGATCGAGTGGGCCTCGCATCCGAGCCGCAAATACACCTATCTCCAGACCTTCAGCCCCCAGGCCGCGGTCGCGCGATTCCTCAAGATGTATCGCGATCAGGCCGAGAAGTACGGGTACGAGGCCTCGGGCGACCAGCTCGGCTGGGCCGTGCCGGTCTATGTCGCCGAGACCGACGAGATCGCCAAGCGCGAGGCGCGCGTGCACATCGAGCGTTTCCGCAACAAATTCTCGAAGATGCCGTTTGAAATGCTGCTGCCGCCGGGCTACCTCACCATGGGCTCGATGAAGCGCGTGGCGGCCGCCAAGGCGAATCTCTCGATGGACATGACGCTCGAGATGGTCGACGAGCAGGGTATGTTCATCTGCGGCAGCCCGGCCACGGTGCGCGAGCGCCTGGCCGCGGCGCAGAAGGAAATCGGCTTCAATCACCTGCTGCCGCTGTTGCAGTTCGGGACCCTCCCCCACGAACTCACCCTCAAGAACACCAAGATGTTCGCCGAGCAGGTGATGCCGCATCTCCGGCCACTCGGCGAAACCAAGGCCAAAGCCGCGGCGGAATAGGGCTTCCGCATGACGGCCCAAATCCTGAACGGCCTCATCGTCGGCAGCATGTATGCGCTGATCGCGATCGGATTCACGCTCGTGCTGGGCGTGCTCGACCGGCTGAATTTCGCGCACACCGAAGTCTTCATGTTCGGCGCTTTCGCCGGTCTCTTGGTGATCGACGCCGGCTTCCCGTGGTGGCTCACCCTGCCGTTCGTGATGGTGGTGAGCGGCGTCATCGGCCTCGCGGTGGAGTTCATCAGCTTCCGGCGCTTCGAGGGCGACGTGCGCATCACGGCGGCGCTGAGCTCGCTCGCCGTCGGCCTGGTGATGATCGATCTCACGCACAAGGTGTGGGGCACCGAGCCGGTCGGCATCAACGTGCCGAACTTCGTCACCACCGCCGGGTTCACGCTGTTCGGCATCCGCGTCGTCTACGTGCAGATGCTGATCCTCGCCGTGACGCTCGCGCTGATGGCGGCGCTGCATCTCCTGGTCTCGCGCACGCGCGCCGGGCGCAACATCCGCGCGGTCGCCGATTCGCCGGTCGCGGCCTCGCTGCTCGGCATCAACGTGCGCCGCGTGACGCAGGACGTGTTCTTCGTCTCCTCGGCGCTCGCCGGCGCCGCTGGCCTGCTGCTCGCCTTCCGCACGGGCTATGCCAACGCCGATGTCGGGCTCACCTTCGGCTTGAAGGCGATCGCCATCATGGCGATCGGCGGCATGGGCGACATGCGCGGCGCCGTGGTGGGCGGCCTCCTCATCGGCGTGCTCGAATCGCTCACCTTCCAGTTCGGCGTCGGCAAGCTCGGCGAGCTGGTCGTGTGGGTGGCGATGATCCTGGTGCTGCTCATCCGCCCCGAGGGCCTGTTCGGCGGCGGCATCCACGCCAAGGAAGTGCGCGCGTGACCGTCGACTATCTCTTCTTCACGGGCGTCAACATCCTGTTGGCGTGGAGCGTCTATATCGTGCTCCTCACCGGCAACCTCTCCTTTGCCCAGGGCGCCTTCATGGCCATCGGCTGCTATGCCGCGGGCATCATGACGACGCGCTACGGTGTGCCCTTCCTGGCGGCGGTGCCGGCGGCGATGGCGATCTCGGCGGCGATGGCCGTGGTCTTCGGCTATCCGGCGCTGCGCATCCGCGGCATCTATCTCATCCTCGTCACGGTCGGGCTCACCTTCTGCGTGCGCATCGCGCTCGAGAATTTCAGCTACACCGGCGGCGTCGGCGGCTTGAAGGGCATGAGCGGCGCCACACTCTGGCATCTGGGCGGCGCCATCCTCGCCGTCGGCGCGCTGCTGTATCTCCTCTCGCGCTCGCCGCTGCAGCGGATCCTCGACGCCGTGCGCGAGGACGACCGGGTGGCGGCCTCGCTCGGCATCAACCTCACCTATGTGAAGCTCTTCGCCTTCGGCGCCGGCGCCGCCATCGCGGGCCTCGCCGGCGCGCTCTACGGCCACTACCTCATCTTCGTGCGGCCGGACAATTTCGACATCCTGGTGTCGATCTTCGTCGTGCTCTACGTGATCCTGGGCGGCGTGAACAATCTCTGGGGCCCGCTGCTCGGCGCCACGGTGATGACCCTGCTGCCGGAATTCATTCGCGCGCTCCAGGAATGGCGCCCGACGGTGTTCGGCCTCGCCATCATCGTGATGCTGCTGCTCCGTCCGGAAGGCCTCCTGAGCTTCCGCCTGACGAGCGCGCGCTGGAGCGGCGATGCCGGCGGGCGCTGAACCGGCGGCACCGGTCCTGGAGGTGAGCGAGCTCTCGAAGCAGTTCGATGGCCTCCGCGCCGTCGATGGCGTGAGCTTCACGGTTTTACCCGGCGAGATCCTCGGCATCATCGGCCCCAACGGCGCCGGTAAGACCGTGCTCATCAACCTCGTCTCCGGCTTCTATCCGGCGACCTCGGGAAGGGTGCGGCTTCTCGGCGAGGACCTGAGCGGACTAGCGCTGCACCAGATCGGCCGCCGCGGCATCGCCCGCACCTTCCAGAACATCCGCCTCTTCAAGCGCATGACCGTACTCGAGAACGTGCTCGTGTCCGATCAGCGCCACGCGCGCCGGCCGATCCGCGCCTTCTTCGCCTTCGGCCGCCAGCGCGCCGAGATCGAAAAGGCACGCCGCTTCATCGAGCTCATGGGGCTGACGGCGCGCGCCAACCAGCTCGCGGGCACGCTGCCCTACGGCGAGGCGCGCCGGCTCGAGATCGCGCGCGCACTCGCGACCGAGCCCGCGCTGCTGCTGCTCGACGAGCCCGCTGCCGGCATGAACGAAGAGGAGACCGCGGAGCTGATCGCCGACGTGCGCAAGGCGCGCAAGCTCGTCATGGCCGTGGTGCTGATCGAGCACGACATGTCGCTCATCCAGGCGCTCTCGGACCGCGTGATCGCCATGGACTACGGAAAGGTGATGGCCGAGGGCCTGCCGGCCGCGGTGCTCGCCGATCCCGAGGTGCAGCGCGCCTATCTCGGCGAGGAAGGCGACCCATGAGCGAGACCCTCCTCGAAACCCGCAATCTCTCGGTCGCTTATGGGCCGATTCGCGCCTTGAACGGCGTCTCGATCGCGGTGGCGCGCGGCGAAACGGTCGCCGTCGTCGGCGCCAACGGCGCGGGCAAGACCACGCTGATGAAGGCGCTGAGCGCCCTCCTCCCTGCGCAAGCGGGCGAGATCGCGTTCAAGGGGCGCGCCGTCCGCGGCCTCGGGCCGCACGATCTGGCGCGCGCCGGGCTGCTGCACGTGTCGGAGGGCCGCGGCACGCTCGGCACGCTCAGCGTCGAGGAGAACCTTCGCATCGCCTACGACGTGCGCCCGACGCCGCGCGCCTTCGGCGAAGCGACGGACGAGGTCTTTGCGCGTTTCCCCCGCCTTGCCGAGCGGCGGCGCCAACGCGCCAGCAGCATGTCGGGCGGCGAGCAGCAGATGCTGGCCCTGGCGCGCGCAATGATGAACCCGCCCGAATTGCTGCTGATCGACGAGCCCTCGCTCGGCCTCTCGCCGCTCCTGGTCAAGGAGGCCTTTCGCGTGCTGCACGAGTTCCGCGCGCGTGGTACAACGATGCTGGTGGTCGAACAGAACGTGCGCAGCGCGCTTCGCCTCGCCGACCGCGGATACGTGCTGCGCCAGGGCGAGGTCGTCATGACTGGCGCCGCGGCCGAACTGCTCGCCGACCAGGGACTGCTGAATCGCTACTTGGGTACGCGCAATCTAGAGGGAGGAAACCATGCGTAAATCGACACGGAGGACGGTTCTCGCCGGCCTCGTCGCCGGCTCGGCGATCGCCGGGCTGGCACTCGCCGCCCCGGCATTCGCCCAGAGCAAGCCGCCGATCAAGATCGGCCACATCGCGATCATGACCGGACCGGCCGGCGCCTATGGCCAGCTCCAGAAGATCATCGTCGACATCGCGGTCGAGGACATCAACAAGGCCGGCGGCATCAACGGCAGCCAGGTCGTGGTCCAATCGGAAGACAGCCAGCTCGATCCCGCGCAGGCGGTTCTGCTGTTCAGGAAGCTCCTCGCCGACAACGCCGTGGCCGTGGTCGGCCCGATGTCGGGCACGCAATGGGAAACGGTGAGCCCGCTCGCCAACCAGCTGAAGCTGCCGGCGGTCACCGCCAATGCCAGCAAACCCGGCATCACGGTGAAGCCGTGGACGATCCGCCTCGGCCCGGCCGACGACACGATCGTGCCGCAAGGCGTCGAGGCGTTCCTCAAGAAATATCCGAACGTCAAGAAGGTCGTGATCACCGCCGACGTGCGCGAGGCCTCGGGCAAGGCCGCGGCCGAGCTCTATCTGGAGGCGGCCAAGAAGCACAAGCTCGAGGTGCTCGACACGGTGGAATTCTCGACCCGCACCACCGACGTCTCGCCCGTGGCGCTCAAGATCAAGTCGCTCAATCCGGACGCGGTGTTCGTCGTGGCGCTGATCCCGCAAGGCCTGCTGCTGGCCAAGGAATTCGCGATCCAAGGCATCACCAAGCCGGTCTTGACCAACTCGATCATGTGGCCCGGCAATTTCGTCTCGGCGGTGGGCGAGGCCGGCAAGAACTGGCACACGATCGGCTACTCCACCAACAGCTTCGTGCCCGGTGACAACGAGCGCTACAAATCGGTGGCCGCGCGCTTCATCGAGCGGGCGAGCAAGGTCGCCGGCCTCGGCACCAACATCTCCAACAACACCGTCGCCTACGACATCATGATGCTCTTCGCCGACATCCTGAAGCGGCGCGGCGTCGACGGCGCGACCGACATCGCCAAGGCCCGCGACATCGTCCGCGAGGAGTTCGTGAAGCTCAAGGAGTTCAAGGGCCTCAACCCCTACAAGATGCGCGAGACCGGCGACGGCGACGTGCCGCACCAGATCTTGGTGCCGGACATCGCCAACAAAGCCTGGAAGTTCGCCGACTGACGAAGTCCTTCTGCGAGACTCCGCGCACTTCCATCCTTCGAGGCACGATTCAATTCGCACGGCGAATTGAATCGTGCACCTCGGGATGAGGTCGTCCTTGCTGAAACAAATAGACCTCGTCCTGAGGTGGCCGCCTCCTTAGGCGGCCCTCGAAGGATGGACGCGAGCACGGTATCGCAGCGGCCGATTTTTCCGCGCCATAGGACTGCGCATCACGCCATCCCCTCGGCCTCGCGCAGCGCCTGGATCATCGAGGAGCGGAGGAGGAAGGCGCGCGCCTGCTTCGGATCGGCCGCCGTGCGGCGGAGCTCGTCGTGCCGCTTGGCGCGCAGCGCCGGATCGGTCTCGCGCAGCGATTCGCGATTGCGCAAAGCGTTGGCCTGGACGAAATCGATCGCGATCTTGCGCCGCTGGCGCTCGTAACGGTCGAGAAGCGACTCGTCGGCCGCGCCGCGCCAGACGCGCACCAGCTTCTCGGCGAGGTTGAACGCATCGTGGATGCCGCCGTTCATGCCCATGCCGCCCAACGGATTGTTGATGTGCGCGGCATCGCCGATCAGCAGAACGCGGCCGGCCCGGTAGCGCTCTGCCACCCGCTCGTGCACGTGATAGAGCGTGCGGTGCGTGACATCGTAGGGCTGCGCGCTTGGCACCACGGCGTTGAGCCGCCGCTGCACGCTCTCCTCCGAGAGCGCTTCCTCGCGCGATTCGCCGTCGCGCGTCGGAAAGAGACAGCGCCAATTGCCGCTGACCCGGAGCAGCACCAGCCATTCCGACGGATCGGCGATGTAGTTGACGTAGGTCAGCCCCGCGAGATGGGCGGCAAAATCGAACGTCGTCGACAAGGTGAGATACAGCTCCGGGATGGTGATGCCGGCATACGCGATGTTGAGACTGCGCCGCACCGGGCTCGCGGCACCCTCGGCGCCGATCGCCCAACGGCCACGGAAATGGCGCTCGCCCTCGGAAGTCTTCACTTTCAGCGTGGCGCTATTGGCGTCTTGGGCGACGCCGAGCACTTCGTGGCGAAACAGCAGCCGCGCATGGGGAAAGCGCGCGAGGCGTGCGGCGAGAATTCGGGTCAGGCGCCATTGCTCGGCCTGGAGCCGATAGGGATGCGCCGTGTCGCCGGCCAGGAGGCCGAGATCCCACGTCACGATCGGCCCCGCGACCCGGTCGCGATATTGCCAGGTGCGCGCGATTAGGCCCTGGCCGATCAATTCGTCGGTGGTGCCGTCGAGCGTGTCGAGGAGATCGAGGGTCGCCGGATGAAAGGTAGAGGCGCGGAGATCGGCGGGCAATTCGGACTCGGCCTCGAACACCGTGACCGGAATCCCCGCCTTGGCCAGCGCCATGGCTGCGACCATGCCCGACGGCCCGGCACCGGCGATCAAGACGCCTTCGTTCGATGGATCCGGCATCGCGCTTTCATTGTCTCGTGCTTTGCGCCGGACATCCGGCTTCGCTAAGAGATGTTATCTTCGCACCGCGCCACATCACAATATCGCAGGCGCGCGAGCCGGAGCGGCGGAAATTCGCATGCCGATCGATCGACTGAACGACCCGACCGTTTATGGCAGCCGCGCCAAGCTCGGCGTCATCGTGCCGCCCACCAACACGGCCAACGAGGCCGAGTGGAACCGCATGGCGCCCGCCGGCGTCAGCATCCATTCGGCGCGCATGCCCCTGCACATGGACACCGAGAGCGATGCCGGCCGCGGCGCGCTCCACTCCGATCTGAAGCGCCACGCGGCCGATCTCGCGCAGGCTTCCGTCGACGTGATCGCCTATGGCTGCACGGCCGGTTCGATGGTGGTACCGGCCTCGAGCCTCGCCGATTTCATGCAGGCGGAAGCCGGGCGGCCATGCGTCACCACCGCGCAATCGCTGATCGAGGCGCTGCGCGCGCTCGGCGCCAAGCGCGTGGCGGTCGCCACGCCCTATCACGACGCGCTCAACCGCCATGAAGCACATTTCCTCGCCGGGCACGGCTTCGAGGTGGTGGCGCTGAAAGGGCTCGGCTATGGCGCCAACGGTCCGGCCGAATATCGCAACATCGCGCGCGTGCCGCCGGCCGAGGTGCTGGCGCTCGCCCGCAGCGTGGCGCGGCCCGAGGCCGATGCCCTCCTCCTGAGCTGCACCGATCTGGCCACGCTCGATGTCATCGACACGCTGGAGCGCGAGACCGGAAAGCCGGTGATCAGCAGCAATCAGGCCACGTTCTGGCTGGCGCTGCGCCGCGCCGGCCTCGCGGACCGGCTCCGCGGCCATGGCCGGCTGCTGGCGGAGCATTGAGCGAACTCAAACGTATTGCGGCTCCAGATCGTGCGCGATAGCGCAGCGGCGGAGGGTGCGGCGTTGGGCGTTGTCGAAGTTCGAGCGCGCATGCTGGAGCAGAAGATTGTCCCACACAACGAGGTCCTTCAGCCGCCATTTGTGGCGATAGACGTTGTCGGGCGCCGTGATCTCGGCGACGATGGCTTGGACCAGCTCTTCGGATTCGCGCGGCGGAACGTCGAGGATGCAATCGACCGTCTCGGCGTTCACCATCAGAATCGGCAGGCCGCTGGCCGGATGGCGGCCGACGACCGGGTGCACGGCCGACACTTTGGTCGCCTCGATCTCCTTCTTCTTCGTCTCGCCATAGTGGAGCGCGCCGTAGTCGAAATGGTGGCGCACCTTGAGTGGTTCGATGCGCGCTTTCAGCGCCGCCGGCATGCGCTCATAGGCGCGCGACGTGTTGGCGTAGAGCGTCTCGCCGCCTTCCGCCGCCACCTCGACGCCGTAGAGCATGATCGCCTTCATCGGATGGTCGTAGTAGCACTGGTCGGAATGAAAGTTCAGCTCGCCCACGCCGAACGTACCGTCGCCACGGGTGTTGGAGACATAGGTGGTGCCGGCCGCCGCCTTCTGGATGGCGCCCTGGCGCGAAATGCGGCCGAAGAGATGGGCAAAGCGGAGCTGTTCGGCGTCGTCGAGCTCCTGATCGCGGAACAGCACCAGGCCGAAGGCGCGGAATGTGCGCATGACGATCTCGGCTTCGTCGGGCGAAAGCCGCGCGAGATCGACGCCGCGGATTTCCGCGCCGAGCGCGGGCGAAAGCGGCAAGATGTGGATCACGATGCCGCTCCCGGGCCGATGAGGCCCTGCAATTGCTCGGCGATACGCGCCGCCCGTTCGCCGGGCGCCAGCGAATTGCCGGCCACGATAATGTCGGATACTTGCCGGCCGATCGCCTGCAACACCGCGCGATCGTCGGTATCGGGCTTGAGCGGCACGCGCACGACGGTGTTGCTGGTATAGGTCGGAACGATTCCGCCCTGCGCTGCCACCGGCGCCGGGGGCGCTTTCAAGGCGCGCGCCAGATGATTGCGCAGCAGCACCACGCCGCGGTCGGTGGTACCGCGATGCTCGAGCGCGTGAATGGCGATCGGGCGCTGCGAGACCTCGGCCTCCCAATCGCCGGTGTTGCGCTGCATCTCATCATAGGACCGGTCGCCGGTCTGGCCGTAGATGTCGAGACTTTCCACGCCGACCAGCGCCTTGTTGCCGATGCCCTTGGCCTCGAGTTCGCCGCTGAAATGTCGAAGGCCGAAAATGGTACTGGCGCGGTCGTCGTTGGGCACCGTCCAGCGCGTGGCGCCGACCCGCTGGAAGAAGGTTTCCGCGAGCCCGTCTTCCCAGAAGCCGCCGACCTGGCCGAAATTCGGCGTGCCGACCTCGTTGAAGCGCACCCAGACATTGTCGCCGATGCGGCGCGAGGCGACATAGCAGACACGGTCGCCGAGCTCGAGCCATTCGGTGACCGGCATCTCGCCCCACGCCTCGGTGAGTTGCACGGCGCCCATGCGGCTGTGGAGAAAGACCGCGTGCAGCGGGTCCATGAGGTTCTCGTGCACCTGAAGCCAATTGCACCCGTGCTTGATGGAATAAGGCACGAGCTCGACGCCCGGCAGATGGAACGTGTCGTAGTCCGGGAATTCCGGCACCGCTTCGGGCGGTCCGAAATAGGCAAAGACGAGCCCGTGCGCTTCGCGCGCCGGATAGGCGCCCTGGCAGGCATTGTGCTTGATCGAGCTTCCGGGCGGCTCGCCTGGCGTCTCGAGGATCGTGCCGTCGATGTCGTAGTGCCAGCCGTGATAGCAGCAGCGGATGCCGCGCTCGGCGATGCGGCCAAATTCGAGCGAGGCGCCGCGATGGGCGCAATGGCGGTGCAGCACGCCCACGCGCCCGGCGCCGTCGCGGAACGCCACGAGTTCCTCGCCCATGATCAGGAGCGCCAGCGGCAGGTCCTTCAATTGCGCGGCGAGGCACACGGGCTGCCAATAGCGCCGCATCAGCTCGCCCATCGGCGTGCCGGGCCCGGTGTGGGTAAGGCGCTCGTCCTCGCGCGGCACGTCGCGCTTGTAATAGCCCTGATAGGCGCGGTTCTTGGGCCGCAACTCGTTCATGGGGTTCTCCGTCCGATGGCCCATCGGTCAGACACCGAGATAGGCTTCTTTGACTTTGGGATTGACCAGCAGCGCATCTGCGCGATCCTCGAGCACGATGCGGCCGGTCTCGACGACGTAGCCGCGGTCCGCGAGCAGCAGCGCCATGTCCACGCGCTGCTCGACCAGGAGGATCACGATCCCGGCCTTGTGGAGGCTGCGAATCGCGTCGGCCAGCGCATCGACGATGATCGGCGCCAAGCCCAGCGAAGGCTCGTCGAGCATCAGGAGCTTGGGGCCCGACATCAGGCCGCGCGCGATGGCGAGCATCTGTTGCTCGCCGCCCGACATGGTGCCGGCGCGCTGGTCCCGCCGCTCCTCAAGGATCGGGAAGAGCTCGAAGGCGCGATCGAGCCGTTCGCGAAAGCTCGCGCCGGCGCGCGGGGCGCGGATGGCGCCGAGCTCCAGGTGCTCGACGACCGTCATGTCCTTGAACAGCAACCGGCCCTCGGGCACGTGAGCGATGCCGCGCTCGATGATGGCATGCGGCGGCAATCCGTCGATGCGCTTGCCTTCGAACTCGACCGTCCCGCCGGCGACGCGGAGCACGCCGGAGATCGCCTTCAACGTCGTCGTCTTGCCGGCGCCGTTCGAGCCCACGAGCGTCACGATCTCGCCGGCGCGCACCTCGAAATCGAGACCGTGCACCGCCTCGCGCTGGCCGTAGCGGACGCGGAGGCCGCGGACCTTAAGCATGGACCTTCTCGCGCCCGAGATAGATTCGGATCACTTCGGGATCGTTCGCGACCTTGGCCGGAACACCCTCGGCGACCTTGAGGCCGCTGCCGATGACGACGACGCGATCGCACACGCCCATGACGACGCGCATGTGATGCTCGACCAGCAGGACGGTGACGCCGCGGTCGCGGATCGAGCGGATCATTTGTACCAGCTTGGCGCCCTCGTCGGGGTTCATGCCGGCGGCGGGCTCGTCGAGCAGCAGCAGGCGCGGCTCGGCGGCGAGCGCTATCGCAATCTCGAGCTTGCGCTGATCGCCATAGGGCAGCGCCTTGGCCGGCAGATCGCGCCGCCCGCCCATGCCGACGAAGGCCAGGATTTCGTCGACTCGGGCCGAGACCTCGCGCTCTTGTTCGGCGTGGGCACGGGTGCGCAGGAGCGCCCCGGCCCAGCCACTGGTCTTGGTGCGAAAGGTGCCGACGCGGACGTTTTCGCCGACCGGCAATTCGGGAAACAGGCTCGTGATCTGGAAGGTGCGCGCGACCCCGAGCTGCGCCATGCGATGCGCCGGAAAGCCGGTGCAATCGCCGCCGGCGAAATGAACCGTGCCGGCGCTCGGCTCCATGCTGCCGGCAAGAAGGTTGAACAGCGTCGTCTTGCCTGCGCCGTTGGGGCCGATGAGGCCGACGATCTCGCCCTCGCCGACATGCATGTCGATGGCGTTGACGGCGACGAGGCCGCCGAAGGCGCGGGTGAGCTTGCGCGTTTCGAGCAGCGCACTCATGCCGGCGCTCCCGACGGTTCCGGCGCCTGGCGCCGTTCGCGGAGGCGCCGCCACAGGCTGACGAGGCCGCCCGGCAGGAAGATGACGCAAGCGGTGAGCAGCGCCGCGAACACGACGAGGCGCAGCGGGCCCGCCGCGCGCAGCAGCTCGAGCAGGCTCACATAGACCAGGGCCCCGATCAGCGGGCCGACGATGGTGCCCTTGCCGCCGACGATGACCATGATGATGAGCGCCGCCACGTATTGCAGGCTCATCAGCTCGGGCGTGATGACGCGGAGGTAGTGGCCGTAGAGGGCACCGCCCGCCCCGGAGATGGCGGTCGCGACGACGAAGCCGTGCAGCTTGGTGCGGAAGACGTCGATGCCGATCGAGGCGGCGAGCGAGGGGTTCTCGCGTACGGCGACGAAGGCGCGGCCGCGGCGGCTCGTCATCAGCGCGTGGCAGATGTAGATACCGCCCACCAGGAAGGCGAGCGCCACGTAGTACATGTTGCGCGCTTGGGTGAAATCGAGCGCGATCGGCCCCAGCGAGAACGGCGGGATGTTGGAGATGCCCATCGGCCCGCGCGTGAGATCGACCCAGTAATTCGTGACCGTGTGGAGGATGGCGCCGAAGCCGAGAGTCAAGATCGCGAATTGCGGGCCCACAATCCGCAAGGCGACGAAGCCGATCACGAGGCCGAAAGCGCCGGCCACGACGGCGGCGAGGAATGGGCCGAGCCAGACCGGCACGCCCCATTGCATCGCCAGCAACGCTGAGGTGTAGGCGCCGATGCCGAAGAAGGCGGCGTGCCCGAAACTGAGTTCGCCCAAATAACCCACGATGATGTTGAGGCTGAGCGCCAGGAGCGCGTAGATCGCCCACAGCACCATCATGTGCTGGAGGAAGGCGTTGCCCGTGAGCCAGGGCAGCACGGCCAGCACCGCCACGGCGGCGAGCGCCTGGATGCGCGGCGCGCCCTTCATCGCCGGCCCGAGCCGACGCTGAACAGGCCCTGCGGCCGCCACAGCAGCACGAGTATGATGATCGCGTAGCCAATGGCTTCCTTGAAGCCGAGCGAGATGTAGCCGCCGCCGAGCGATTCGGCGATGCCGAGGAGAACGCCGCCGAACAAGGCCCCGGTGATGCTGCCGAGGCCGCCCATCACCACCACGATGAAGCCTTTGAGCACGGCCCAGTCGCCGACCGTGTGCGTCAGCATCGCGGTGGGCCCCACCAGCGCGCCCGAGAGCGCCGCGAGGCCGCAGGCGAAGGCGAAGGTGTAGGCATGGACGAAGCCGGTGTTGATGCCGGTGAGCGCGGCCCCCTCGGGATTCTGGGCTGTCGCCTGCATCATCTTGCCCATGCGCGTGAAGCGGATGAACCAGTAGGTGCCGGCGATCATGACGAGGGCGACGGCGATGACGAGCAGGCGCTGCTGCGTCACGACCAGCGGGCCGATGTCGACCGTCTCGTCGGCATAGCGCGTGTTGACGTATTTGGGATCGGCGCCGAACAGATACTCGGCGCCGTTGGCCATCAAGAGCGCCAGGCCGAGGCTCGAGAGCAGGATCGTGAACTCGTGCTCCTTCCTGAGCGGCCGGAAGAAGAACTGGTTGGCGAAGACTCCGATCGCAGCCACGGCGACGGTGGCGATGACGAGTGCCCCCAGATAGTCGATGCCGGCCAGCGACGTGACGTAGTAGGTGAAGTATGCGCCGAGCATGTAGAACTCGCCGTGGGCGAAGTTCACGATGCGCAGCACGCCGAAGACGAGCGTCAGGCCCACCGCGATGAGCACGTAGCCCATGCCGTTGGCCAGGCCGTTGACGACCTGTTGCGCGAAGACGACGATTTCCATCGCTCGGTCCGTGGGCGAAATTCGGGGGCCGCGTTCGCCGCGGCCCCCGTTTCCGAGGCGCAGACTAGTTGGCGGTGACGATCTTCTTGTCCTTCACCTGGACGAGATAGATGTTCTGAAGCGCCTGACCCTTCGTATCGAAGGTGATTTCGCCGAGCAGCGTGTTCCACTTCTGGCCCTTGAGGGCCGCGGCGATCTTGTCGTAATTGCGCGCGTCGCCCGCCTTCTCGATGGCGCCGGCCAAGACTTCGACCGATTGGGCGCCGAGCGAGCCGATGAACGAAGGCTCGTTCTTGAACATCTTGCCGTATTGCGCCATCCACGCCTTGGCCGAGGCGTTGGTCGTGTCGGGCGCGAACAGCGAGACGCTGTAGACGCCTTCGAGCGCGGGCCCCGAGAGTTCGACCAGCTTCGGATTCATGTTGCCGGCCGAGGCGATGATCGTGCCCTTGTAGCCGCTCTGCCGGATCTGCCGGTAGATCGTGGCCCCCTGCGACGTGTTGATCGCCGAGACGTAGATGGCGTCGGCGTTCTGGCTGCGCAGCTTGGTCAGCGCCGTGGTGAAGTCCGTGTCGTTGCGGTTATAGAACTCGTTGCCCTTCACCTCGATGTTGCACGCGCCGAGCAGCTTCTTGTAGTTGTCGACCTCGAGCCGGCCGTAGTCGTCGTTGATGGTGATGAACGAGACCGACTTCACCTTCATCTTGTCGCAGATGAACTTGGCGTAGCGGTCCGACATCATCGTGGACGTGGCGTTGAGGCGGAACAGATATTTGTGCCCCTCGTCCGTCACCTTCGGATGCTGCGACGAGGTCATGATGTTGATGATCTTGTCGCGCGTCACTTCTTTCTGCGCCAGCGCCACCGCGCTGAACCAGCCGCCGACGATGAGATCGACCTTGTCCTGCTCCAGCGCGCGCTTGGCGGCGGAGACGCCCTCTTCCGGAACGCCTTTGTCGTCGTAGGTGATGAGTTCGATCTTGCGCCCGAGAACGCCGCCCTTGGCGTTGATGACGGCGGCCATGGCCTGCATGCCCTCGATGGCGAGCTGGCCGTCGAAAGCGCCGGCGCCCGACAGCGGCCCGATCGCGGCGATGCGGATCGGCGGCTTGTCTTGGGCGAGTGCGGATCCGGCCGCGCCCAGGGCGATCGCGGCGGCGGTCAAGGCGAGTGTGCGTCGAGTGATCACGTGAGGTCCTCCCGGTTGATTTTTGATGACGACTATTCCGCCGCCTTCGACGGCAGGAATCTGAGGTATTTCTTCTGCAGCTCCTCGATCTTCGGGAAACCGATGAAGACCGAGAATTCGTCGTGGTCCATGACCGGCACGGGCAGCGCCTTCGAGGATTTGTCGCGCGCCAGCACCTTCAAGTTCTCGCGCATCGCGTGCGCCGCGGTCATCAGCGGCACCAGCGGGAAGGTGGCGATGCCGGCCACCTCCTCGATCTCGGCGCGCGATAGATCGCGCTCGAGCCAGCCCAGGATCTGCAGCGAGAGCGGCACGCGGCAGGCTTGGCGGAGCTTGCGCAAGCCAGCAATGTTCTTGAAGCACTTCGAGATCGGCTGGATGATGTCGGCGCCGGCCTGGACATAGGCGGCGGCGCGGCGGATCGCCTCGTCTTCGCTGACGGCGTCGGTACGCGCGATCACGAGCATTTCGGGATTGGTGCGCGCGCCGACCGCGGCTTCGACCTTGGCCACACCCTCCTCGATCGAGATGATGTCGATCATGTTCGACGAGGCCGGGCAGCGCTTGGGCGCCACCTGGTCTTCCATGATCACCGCGGCGGCGCCGGCATTCTCGAATTCGCGCACCGTGCGCATCACGTTGATGGCGTTGCCGTAGGCCGTGTCGATATCGGCGATGACGGGGATGGTGACCGCATTCACGACGTTGCGGACGACCGAGAGGTTCTCGGTCATCGTGTAGAGCTCGGCGTCGGGCTGGCCCAGGAACGACGACGAGATGCCGAACCCGGAGGTGAGCAGCGCGTCGAAGCCGGCTTCGTCGATGAAGCGGGCGCTCAGCGCATCGAAGGCGCCGGCCGCCCAGACGGTGCCCTTTTCCTTCATCATCCGGCGGAGGATCGGCTTGCCGACTGTCATGGTCGTGCTCCTTGGCGGCCCTCAGGCCGCGGCTTGGCGCTTCAAATAGGGAACGAGCCCGCCGGCCGCGATCATGTCTCGGTCGGCCTGGGCGATCGGTTCGAAAGGAAGCGCCGTGCCCTTGGTGAGGTTGCGGACCGTGTTCGCGGCCCAATCGACCTCGACCTCGTCCCAGCGCTCGACGAGCTTCAGGATTCCGGGGCACGGGATCTGCGGGAAGCCCATGCTGATCTCGCCGCGCCAATAGCCGGGCGAGAACGATTCCGCGATCATGCCCGCGATGCCGAGATGGCGCATGGCGCGCATCGGCGGATAGTGCGGGTGGCCGTAGCCGAAATTGACGTTGCCGACGAGGAGGTCGCCGGGCTTCACCGCCTTGTGGAACGCGGGATCGTAGGATTGCATCGCCACCTTGGCGAGCTCGGCCACGTCCTGGATCTTGATGTTCTTGACGCCGATGATCTGGTCGACATCGAAATCGATCTCTTCGAAGATGAAGGCCACGCGGCCGCGGAGATTCTTGGGAAGCATCGCGCCGCTCATCAGAGATACCGGCGCGGGTCGGCGATGCGGCCTTCGATGGCCGAGGCGGCGACGGCGGCGGCATTGCAGAGATAGATCTCGGAATCCGGGCTGCCCATGCGGCCCTTGACGTTGAGCGTGCCGGTGGAGACCGCGCGCTGCTTCGCCGTCATGGTCGCGATCCGCCCATAGCAATAGTCGCAGGACGGCGAGGACACGAAAGCGCCCGCCTCGACCAGCGTCTGGATGAGTCCCTCCTTGGCGGCGTCGGCCATGATCTGCTGGCTGGTCGGCACGATGTGGAGCGAGAAGCCCGCCTTCACCTGCCGGCCGGCGAGCACCTTGGCCGCGGCGCGGAGATCCTCGAGCCGGCCCGAGGCGCAGGAGCCGAGATAGCCGGCCTGCACTTCGAGGCCCTCGAAATCCTTCAAGTCGCGCGTGTTCGCCGGGCTCGGCGGCACCACGACGATGGGCTCGAGCGCCGTGAGATCGATCGTGTGGCGCGCCGCGAACACCGCATCGGGATCGCTGTAGACGGGTTCGAGTTTCTTTCGTGCGCGGGGCATGGCGTAGGCCAATCGCGCGGGGTCCGGATTGACGATGGCGGTGACGGCGCCGGTGAACATGGCGAGGCCGGTCACCGTCTGGAGGCCCTCGGTCGAAAGCGCCGAAAGGCCCGGGCCGCCGAGCTCCAGCACCTGGAACCGGCACGAGGACGGGCCGAGCACGCGGACGATGTGGTGGAACACGTCGCGCGCCATCACGCCGGTCTGCAAGGCGCCGGTGAAATCGACGCGGGTCGTGTGCGGCACGCGCAGCGAGACGCGCTCGCGCACGAAGGCCTCGAGGATGTTGCGGCGGATGCCCATGGCGAGCGCGCCGAAGGTGCCGAGTTGGCTGACATGCCCGTCGAAATGCACGACGAAGGCGCCCGGCGTCGCGAACCCCACTTCGGCCGCGACCTGGTGGCCGATGCCCTTCCGCTCGAACAGCGCCACGTCGTTGTCGGCGCACCATTTGCGCGTGCCGATATGGAGCTCTTCCTCCTGCGGCGTGGCCGAGGGGATCATGTGATCGATGAAGATGCCAAAGCGCTCGGGTTCCGGCACTTTCTCGATGCCGAAATCCTCCTTCATCTGCTTGAAGACGAGGTCGGTGTAGCCCGGGAAATCGTAGGACAGCACGAAATCCGGCTTCGCCATCACGTCCTCGCCGGCACGGACCGAGGGCAGGCCCGCCGCGCGCGCGAGGATTTTTTCGGTGATCGTGAACCCCATGGCGGTTCCGGTGCTCGAAGCGTTCACGGCACGAGGTCGTCGGCCGGCGCGAAGGCGTAGCCCGCGGCCGAGCGGCGGATGCGCCCGCAATGCGGCGCCCCGAAATGCGCCGGCATCAGCAGCGCGTTGCGGTCGGCGCAATAGTCGAGGACCTTGAGACGGGTCGCGCGCGCCGTGTCTGCCTGCTCGCAGAAGCGGCTATTCCAATGCGGTCGATAGACCTGCATCGGCTGGTGCAGCGTGTCGCCGGGGAACACCGCGGCGTCGCGGCCCGAAGTGAGATTGATCATGAGTTGCCCCGCCGTGTGGCCGGGCGCGGGCGCGAGCTCGATGCCGTCGAGGAGCCGCGCGTCGTCGTCGACGAATTCGGCCTGGCCCGCCTCGACCACGGGCATCACGCTGTCGTCGATCACCGGCCCGTTCTCGGGTAGGCCCGCGAGGCCGCCGTAAGGCGCCCGCCAATGCTCGAATTCGCGCCGGCCGAACACGTAGCGCGCGTTGGGGAAGGTCGGGCGCCAAGCGCCGTCCTTCAGCAACGTGTTCCAGCCGACGTGGTCGATGTGGAGATGCGTGCAGATGACGAGCGTCACGTCTTCGGGTTCGACGCCGGCGGCGGCGAGCCGCTCGAGATAGGGAAGATTCAACTGGTGGAAGCGCTGGAAGATCGGCAGCGCGCGCGTCTTGGCGTTGCCGCAGCCGGTGTCGATCAGGATCGTGTGCTTGCCATCGCGGATCAGCCACGAATGCATGCTCGACATCACCTTGCCGCTCTCCGCATGCCAGAAGCGCGGGGCGCCGAGCGCGGCGTGCTCGTCGAACACGGCACGGTCGAAGTCGGGGAACAGGAATTCCGGCAGGAATCCCGGCGTCAGCATTTCTTCGATGCGGGTGACCGCAAACGTACCGACCCGGAAGGTCAAGGGCGCTCCTCCTCATAGCCCGGCCGCCGCGCGCGGCTCTGGTATTTCGGCGACTCATAGCGGTTGCCTCCGGCGTGTCAATGTGTAAAATGTATTTCACGGTATGAAATGACTCCCGGTCGCCGGCCATGACCACCGCGAAAGCCCGCCGAGACGCCGTCGCCGCCGCCCGGCGCGAAATCGCCCCGATTGCCGCACCCGGATCGGTGCGCGCCGTGCGCCGCGCGCTCGCCATCCTCAGATCCTTCGAGGCGCAGCCGGCGCAGGAATTGCGCGGCGTCGCGGAGCGCAGCCGCCTCGACAAGGCGACGGCGCGGCGCCTGCTGCTGACGCTGATCGCCGAGGGCTTCGTGGTGCAGGATTCCGAGAGCCAGGCCTACGCGCTCGGCCCGGCCGTCAGGCGCCTGGCCGGCAGCATGCCCGACCAGGCCGATCTCCGCCGCATCGCGGCGCCGGTGCTCGACCAATTGGCCGCCGATCTCCGCGTGACGGCTTTCCTCTCGGTTTATCGCGACAACGCGGCGGTGTGCATCGAGCGCGTCCACGACATGCGCGGCATGGACGTGCGCTGGTGGAACGTGGGCGGCACGCTGCCCTTCAATTGCGGCGGCGCCCCCAAGCTGTTCCTCGCGCTCCAGGACGGCGCCGACATCGAGCGCATGCTCGCGCGGCCGTTCGTGGCGCTGACGCCCAAGAGCATCATGGACGAGGAGACGCTTCGCCGCCGCCTCGCGCTGATCAAGAAGCGCGATTTCGAGTTCGCCGTCGACGACGTCGCCGTCGGCCTCACGGCGCTCGCGGTGCCGATCCGCGATTCCAAGGGCGGCCTCGCCGCCTGCGTCAGCATCGCCGGCCTGACGCCGCAAATGGCGGTGCGCGGCAAGCCGATCCACCTCGGGCGGCTGATCGAAGCCGCGCGGGCGATCGAGGCGCAGCTCGCCTGAGATCGCCGCCGGCGGGTTGGCCGATCAAACGCGGCGCCGCATTGCCACGTTCGGGGCCGCGCGCGGCACGGCCTTTGCTTGACAAGCTCCGGGGCGGGTGTGATCGTCGCCCCACATAGCAGCGTTTTCCGCGGCTCGAACCGCATTCGGTTTTGCGCCGCTTGGTGTTTGAGGGAGACAGTCACCATGAACGCACTTCGTTTCGCTGCCGCCGGTATCGCGGTCGCTCTTTGCTGGCCGGTGTCGGCCCAGCAGGTCCAGCTCAAAGCGGGAACCTTCCTGCCGCAGGTCGACAATTTCTGGTATCCGCCGATCCAGAAATTCCTCGACACCGTGAACGAGAAGGGCAAGGCGCACGGCCTGTCGATCAACATGGTCGCGGCCGGCGGCAAGGGCATGTCGCCATTCGAGATGGGCAACGCGGTGCAATCCGGCGTGCTCGATGTCATCCATTTGGCGGGCACGTTCTACAACAAGATCGTGCCGCTCTCGGACGCGCAGAAGCTTTCGACCATCAGCACGGCCGAAGAGCGCAAGAACGGCACCTACGCGTTCCTGGAGCCGATCTACAATCAGCGCATGAACGCGCATTATCTCGGCCGTTGGGGCGAGGGCGTGCCGTTCCACATCTACATCAATAAGAAGATCGAAGCCGCCGACTTGAAGGGCATCAAGATTCGCGGCACGTCCGTCTATCAGGCCTTCCTCGAAAAGCTCGGCGGCACGCTGGTGCTGACGCCGCCGGCCGAAGCCTACACGATGGTGGAGCGCGGCGTCGTCGACGGCCTCGGCTGGCCGCTCTGGGGCATCGAGGCCTGGGGCTGGCACAAGGTGCTGAAATACCGCATCGAGCCCGGCTTCTATTCTTCGGACATCAGCGTGCTCGTGAACCTCGACCGCTGGAAGAAGCTGTCGAAGCCGCAGCAGGACGTGCTGACCCAGGCCATGATCCAGATGGAGACCGATTTCCCGGTCCTCCGCGAGAAGAACAACGAAGCCGCGCGCAAGGTTCAGGCCGATGCCGGCATGCAGGTCATCAAGTTGCCCGACGCCGAAGCCGCCAAATGGGTGAAGACCGCGATCGACGCCGGCTGGGAAGACCTGATGAAGAAGGACCCGGTCAACACGCCCAAGATCCGCGAATTGACGACCGGCAAGAAGTAAGCGTCCGGCGGCGCGGCCGCGGCTAGGCCTCCAACCCCGAGCCGCACGCGTGACAGGCGACCTTCGAGACCGGACCGCGGCGACGTTCGCGAAGCGCTGCCTGCGCGCCCTGGAATGGACGCTCGACGCGACCGGCGCCGCCTTCGGCATCGTCGTCGGCGTCCTCATCCTCCTGATGAGCCTCGACATCGCGGTCCGGTTCTTCAAGATCGGATCGCTGCCCTGGCTTATCGAGGTCGTCGAGTACCTCGTCTGCGGCGGCACGTTCCTGGCGGCGCCCTGGGTACTGCGCCAGGGCGCCCATGTCCGGGTCGACATCCTGCTGACCTCGCTGCCGCGGCGGCTCTCGCGCCGCCTCGAGCAGTTCGTCGACGTCATCGGCTGCGGCGTCTCCGCGGTGCTGTTCTATTACGGCTGCATCGCGGTCGCCCAGGCGGCGGCGGCCAAGGCGATTCTCTACAAAACGTGGTGGACGCCCGAGTGGATCGTCCTCCTGCCCGTGCCGGTCGCGTGCTTCCTGCTGTTCGTGGAATTCGTGCTGCGCATCTTCCGGGTTGAAGGCGTCGTCAAGGACATCGATCCGTCGCAGCGGGCGAGCATCTGAGCGATGGATTGGCCGGCGGCACTCGGGCTGATGCTGGGGATGGTGTGCCTGTTCCTGGCGCTCGGTCTTCCCGTCGCCTTCGCGTTCTTCCTCGCCAACATCGTCGGCGCCATCATTTTCCTCGGCGGCGAGCGCGGCCTCATCTGGCTGGTGCGCGGCTCGGTCTCGGCGATCAGCGCCTTCAACCTCGCGCCGATACCTCTCTTCCTGCTGATGGGCGAGATCATGCTGCAGACGGGGCTTGCCTTCAAAGCCGTGGATGCCATCGACCGGCTGATCCGGCGCGTGCCCGGGCGCCTCGCCGTCGTCGCCGTCACCGGCGGCACGGTGTTCTCGGCGCTTTCGGGCTCGACCATCGCCACCACCGCGATGCTCGGCCACGCGCTGTTGCCCGACATGCTGAAGCGCGGCTATCACCCGACCATGGCGATGGGACCGATCATGGCGATCGGCGGCGTGGACATGCTGATCCCGCCCTCGGCATTGACCGTGCTGCTCGGCAGCCTCGCCCGCATCCCGATCGCCGAGTTGCTGATCGCCGGCATCTTGCCGGGCCTGATCATGAGCGTGCTGTTCGTGGGCTACATCGTCATTCGCTGCGCCATCAATCCGGACCTGGCGCCGAAATGGGAAGAGCGGCGCCTCTCGCGCCGCGAGCGGTGGGTTCCGTTCTTCGTCCACGTGGTGCCGCTGTTCCTCATCTTCCTGGTGGTGATCGGCAGCATCTTCGCGGGCATCGCCTCGCCGACCGATTCGGCGGCGCTCGGCTGCGTCGCCACCGCCTTGATCGCGATGGCGCACCGCGTGCTGAGCTGGAAGATACTGCTCGCCTGCCTCAAGGACATGGCGAAGGTGACGACGATGATCTTCTTCATCATCGCCGCCTCCTCCACCTATTCGCAGATCCTCGCCATTTCGGGCGCGACCGACGGCGCGCTGGCGGAGCTCCAGAAATTCGAGTTCACGCGGCTCCAGGCGATCCTGCTCATCGTCGCGATCCTGCTGGTGCTCGGCTGCTTCATCGACCAGGTGAGCATGATGCTGCTCACGCTCCCGTTCTTCATGCCGCTCGCCGCCAAGCTCGAGATCGACATCATCTATCTCGGCGTCATCTTCCTGATCTCGATGCAGATCGGCCTTCTCACCCCGCCCTTCGGCCTGCTGCTGTTCGTGATGAAGGGTGTCGCCCCGCCCGAGATCAAGATGCGCCAAGTCTATGCCGCGGCGACGCCGTTCACGATCCTGGTGCTGATGGTGCTGGCGCTGGTGATCACGGTGCCGTGGATTTCCACGGCGCTGCCGAAGCTCATCAACTGAGCGGCGTTCGCGCGCTATTTCCCGAGCTTGAACACGCGCACGGCGTTTTCGCGCAGCAGATAGGGTTTCGCCTCCGGGCGGATGCCGAGCTCGTCGATCTCGCGCATGGCGCGGACCGGATCGACCACCGGCCAATCGGTGCCGAACATCACCTTCTCGCGCCCGTAGGTGTTGATGTAGTGGACGAGCGCGGGCGGCCAGTATTTCGGCGCATAGGCGTCGGTGCCGATGAAGACGTTCTCGTGCTTCCATGCCATCGCGATCATCTCTTCGGCCCAGGGCGTTCCGATATGGATGCCGATGAGCCGGAGCTCGGGAAAATCGCACGCCACCGCGTCGAGCGTGATCGGGCGGCCGACGCTGCGCCGGCGCCGGCTCTTCTGATAGACGAGGTTCTGCCCGACCTGCATCATGATCGGGATGTCGAGCTCGCAGCATTTCGCGTAGTACGGGTAATACTTGGCGTGATCCGGCGCCAATTCGAAGTGATGCGGATAGAGGTGCGCGCCGACGAAGCCGAAGTCGCGCACCGCGCGCTCGAGCTCGCGCACGCCCTCCATGCCGCGGAAGGGATCGATGCCGGCTAGGCCCGAGAAGCGGCCGGGATGCGCGCGGCAGACGTCGTGCACGCGCTCGTAGGGCACTTCCTTGGAGTCGCGCTCGCGCCGGTCGCCGGCACGCGCCGCCGCCAGGAACGAGCGCTCCACGCCAGCTTCGTCCATGAGCGCCAGATACTTCGCCACCGGCACGCCGCGGGCGAGCTCCTCCGGAAACCGTATCTTGGCGAGGAAATCGGCGTCGATGCCGAGGCTGTTCTCGGCCGCCTCGCGCTCGGTGTAGAGATTGACGACGATGTCGATGGCATTCATGCGCGCGACAATAGCGGGTCGGGACAGGGCGCGCGAGGCGCCGCTCGGACCGCGGCGCGAAGGGCCGCCATGCGCCGGAATTCCTTGCCGTAACGCGCGGCTTCCGCTTCGCCGATGACGACAAACGGCGATTTTTCTCAACCGTCGTCATTCGTCATCATTCGTCGTCATTTTGTCGTCATTTGGAGCCCGAAATGACGACAAATGACGACAAAAGGATGATTCGCGTAAAAATTGTATGAACTTGAATTCTTCTCTTGGAACTTGCAGCCATTTACCGGCCGGACTCGCGTCACGCTCGACGGTGTCAAAAGAGCGCCGGCGGCTTCGACCAGCCCAAAAGCCGCCTTCGGGAACGATGCCTGCTTGGTCGCAATAAAAGAACATTACAAGAACAAAGTCAAGGGCAAATTCGCCCGCTCGCGCGCCGGCCCCGGGCCTCAGCGATACAAGGTCACGTCCGTCCGGTTCCCTTGCCCTGGAGCGATGCCCCCATGCCGGCGGCTCCCATCCGATACCCGAGAATTTACGCTTGAAACGCGCGAGGCAAGGATAAGTTTGACGCCGATTCGTGTCCAACGCGCGGCTGCTGCCGATTTGCGCTCGAGCGGCGCGCGCTGCCGGCAATAAGCAACGTCGTGATTCGTTTCGGTGACAGAATGGTCGTTGACGTTATACTGCCGCCGCCATCCTCGCCGATCCGCGCATCGGCCGGCTTTTCCTGGGCAGGGGCTTGAGGTCCGCGGCATGAGCGGCTTCGCCACTAAGCGTTTCCTCGTGGGCCTGATCGGCGCCAACATCCAGCGATCGCTCTCGCCGATGATGCAGGAGGACGCGTTCGCGGCGGCCGGCCTGCACGGCTACTACCATCTGATGGATCTCGATCTGCTGCCGGGGCGCAAGGCCGCCGACCTCCTCGCCGCCGCCGTCGCCGCCGGCTTCCGCGGCCTCAACGTCACCTACCCCGCGAAAGAAGCGGTGCTGCCGCTGCTCGACGAAGTTTCCGCCGAAGCGCGCCAGATCGGGGCCGTCAACACGATCACCATCGACGTAAGGGGGCGCACCGCCGGCTACAACACGGACCGCATCGGATTCCGCCGGAACTTCGAGGAAGGCCTGGGGCGCGCCGCCATCGAGGGCCAGACGGCGATCCTCGTGGGCGCCGGCGGCGCCGGCCGCGCGGTGGCCTTCGCCCTTTTCGATCTCGGCGCCAAGCGCCTCCTGATCCACGACAACGACTCGCCGCGGCGTGCCGCGCTTGTGGCCCATCTCATGATCCATGTCGGCGCCGATCGCTGCCGCGCCGTCGAAGCCGTGCCGCCCGCTTTGGCCGAGGCCGCCGGCGTCGTCAACGCCACGCCGGTCGGCATGCTCGGCATCCCGGGCCTTCCCTTTGCGCCCGGTGCGATCGAGGCGCGGCATTTCGTGGCCGACATCATCTACACGCCGCTCGAGACCGCGCTGATCCAGGCGGCGCGCGCCAAGGGGGCGCGGGTGCTGACCGGCGGCGGCATGGCGGTGTTCCAGGCGGCCGAGGGTTTCCGGCTCTGGACCGGCGTGGCACCCGATATCGCGCGCTTGAAGCGCGTGTTCGCCGAGGCGGCCGCGGCGCGCCACGCGGCGCTGGCCGAGACCGCGCGCGCTACGGACCGATGAAGAGGAGCCCTCGATGAAGACATCGATCGCGACGGTTTCGCTGAGCGGCGCCTTGAACGAGAAGCTCGAAGCGGCGGCGGCGGCGAAATTCGCCGGCGTCGAGATCTTCGAGAACGATCTCCTCTCCTTTGCCGGAACGCCCGCCGACGTGCGCGCGCTGATGGCCGAACTCGGCCTGGCCTGCGTGACCCTCCAGCCCTTCCGCGATTTCGAGGGCATGCCGGCGCCGCAGCGCGAGCGCGCTTTCGCCCGCGCGGAGCGGAAATTCGACCTCATGCACGAGCTCGGCGCCGATCTCCTACTCGTCTGCTCCAACGTCTCGCCCGAAAGCCTGGGTGGCATCGACCGCGCGGCCGCCGATCTCCGCGCGCTCGGCGAGCGCGCCGCGGCGCGGGGCCTGCGCATCGGCTTCGAAGCGCTCGCCTGGGGGCGCCACATCGCCGACTACCGCGACGCCTGGGAGGCCGTGCGCCGGGCCGATCACCCCGCCGTCGGCCTCGTGCTCGACACCTTCCACGCGCTCGCACGCAAGACCGATCTCGCCGCCATCCGCGCCATTCCGCGCGAGCGTATCTTCCTCGTCCAGATCGCCGACGCGCCGCTGGTCGACATGGATTTCCTTTCCTGGAGCCGACACTTCCGCAACTTCCCCGGCCAGGGCGATCTGCCGGTGGGCGATTTCATGGCGGCGCTCCACGCCACCGGCTTCGCGGGCTGGCTCTCGCTCGAAATCTTCAACGACCAGTTCCGCGCCGGTTCGGCGCGCGGCGTCGCCATCGACGGCCAGCGCTCGCTCGTCAATTTGCTCGACCGGCTCCGCGCCGCGACCGGCGTCGCCATTCCGGGCCTGCCAGAGATGCCTCCCCCGGGCAAATGCACAGGTGTCGAGTTCATCGAGTTCGCCATCGATCAGGCGGGCGAGCCGGCGCTGGAGCGATTGGTTGCGGCGCTGGGCTTCCGGAAATCGGGCGTGCACCGATCCAAATCGGTGACCCGCTGGAGCCAGGGCGGCATCAATCTCGTCGTCAACACCGAGAACGAGGGCTTCGCGCACGCGTTCAACATCACCCACGGCACGTCGGTGTGCGCGCTGGCCCTCCGCGTCGACGACGCGGCGGCGACGTTCGAGCGCGCGCGCATGCTCTGCGACCAGCCCTTCCGCCAGCCGGTGCTGCCCGGCGAACTCGATATCCCCGCCGTGCGCGGACTCGGCGGCAGTCTCCTTTATTTCGTCGATTCCAAGAGCGATCTCGGCCGGCTCTGGGACATCGATTTCGAGCCGGCCATTTCGGCCGAGCGCGATGCCGGGCTCGTCGCCGTCGATCACATCTCGCAATCCATGCATTACGAGGAGATGCTGAGCTGGCTGCTGTTCTACACCGCGCTGTTCGACGTCTCGAAGGCGCCGGCGCAGGACGTGGTCGATCCCGGCGGCCTCGTCCGCAGCCAGGCGATCGAGACCGCCGACGGCGCCCTGCGTCTGATCCTCAACGCCTCGCAGGCACGCGGCACGCAATCTTCGCGCTTCCTCTCCGAAGCGTTCGGCTCGGGCGTGCAGCACATCGCCTTCGCGACGCGCGACATTCTCGCCACCGTGGCGCGCCTGCGCGCCAACGGCGTCGATATCCTGCCGATCCCCGAGAACTACTACGACGATCTCGAGGCCAAGACCGATCTTGCGCCGGAGCGGATCGAGACGCTCAAGGCCGCGAACGTGCTCTATGATCGCGATGCATCATCCGGCGGCGCCGAGTATTTCCAGGCCTACACGAAAACCTTCGACGACCGCTTCTTCTTCGAGATCGTGGAGCGGCGCGCCTATCGCGGTTTCGGTGCCGCCAATGCGCCCATCCGCCTCGCGGCGCAAACGAGGCTCGCGACCCATGCCGACATGCTGCTGCGCTAAGGCAACGACCTCGTCCGGTTCGGCGCGATCGCGCGCAAGCAACCGGCCACGCTGCCTTCAAAGGCGAATGGACGCGCTCTCGGGCCATTGACTAGGGCCCGGGGCGGCGTAAGTGTCCGGCCATGGAAGCGGCCAAACCCATATTTTCCTATCGCAAGCACTGGGCGCACCGGTTCGGAACCGCCCCCTTTCTGCCCATGTCGCGGGCGGAAATGGAGGCGCTTGGCTGGGATCAGTGCGACGTGATGCTGGTGACCGGCGACGCTTATGTCGATCACCCGAGCTTCGGCATGGCCATCATCGGCCGCCTGCTCGAGGCCCAGGGTTTCCGCGTCGGCATCATCTCGCAGCCCGATTGGCAGAGCGCGGAGCCGTTCAAGGCGCTGGGCCGCCCCGCCCTCTTCTGGGGGGTGACCGGCGGCAACATGGATTCGATGGTGAACCGCTACACCTCGGATCGGCGCCTGCGCCACAACGACAGCTACACGCCCGGCGGCGAGGGCGGCAAGCGGCCCGACCGCTCGGTGCTGGTCTACGCCCAGCGCTGCCGCGAGGCCTATAAAGAGGTGCCGATCGTGCTCGGCGGGATCGAAAGCTCGCTCCGCCGCATCGCGCATTACGATTATTGGTCCGACAAGGTGCGCCGCTCCGTGCTGGCCGACGCCAAGGGCGACGTTCTGCTCTACGGCAATGCCGAGCGCGCGGTGGTGGAAGTGGCGCACCGCCTGGCCAAGGGCGCCGATCCCTCGACCCTCGACGACGTGCGCGGCGTGGCGCTACTGAAGGCCGCGGTGCCCGAGGGCTGGACCGAGGCGCATGCCGACGATCTCGACGATGCCGCCGAGGGTGCCCGGGTCGGCGGCGAGAAGGTCGTCGTCCGCCTGCCGTCCTTCGAGCAGGTGGAGAGCGATCCCGAAGCCTATGCCCGCGCCTCGCGCGTGCTCCACCGCGAGAGCAACCCCGGCAATGCGCGCCCGCTGGTGCAGAAGCACGGCGACCGCGAATTGTGGGTGACGCCGCCGCCGATCCCGCTGACCACGCCGGAGATGGATGGCGTTTACGACCTCGCCTATGCGCGCGCGCCGCATCCCGCCTATGCGGATGCGAAGATTCCCGCCTGGGACATGATCCGCCATTCGGTCACGATCATGCGCGGCTGCTTCGGCGGCTGTTCCTTCTGCTCGATCACCGAGCACGAAGGCCGCATCATCCAGAACCGCTCCGAAGGCTCGATCCTCAAAGAGATCGAGACGATCCGCGACAAGGTGGCGGGCTTCACCGGCTACATTTCCGACATCGGCGGGCCGACGGCGAACATGTATCGCATGGCCTGCAAGGACAAGGAGACGGAGTCGCTCTGCCGGCGGCCCTCCTGTGTCTATCCCGGCATCTGCCCGAACTTGAACACCAATCACGACGCGCTGATCGGCCTCTACAAGAAGGCGCGCGCCATACCCGGCATCAAGAAGGTGATGGTGGCCTCGGGCGTGCGCTACGATCTCGCGGTGGAGAGCCCGGCCTACATCAAGGAACTCGTGACGCACCACGTCGGCGGCTATCTGAAAATCGCGCCCGAGCACACCGAGAGCGGGCCGCTTTCGAAGATGATGAAGCCCGGCATCGGCACCTACGACCGCTTCAAGCAGCTGTTCGACGCGGCGGCCAAGGCGGCGAAGAAGGAATACTTCCTCATCCCCTATTTCATCGCCGCGCACCCCGGCACCACGGACGAGGACATGATGCACCTCGCCCTCTGGCTGAAGCGCAACAATTACCGCGCCGACCAGGTGCAAACGTTCCTACCCTCGCCGATGGCGCTAGCGACCGCGATGTATCACTCCGAGAAGAATCCGCTGAAGCCCGTGCGCCACGGCGCCTCGGAGCCGGTGGCCGCGGTCAAGGGTCTCCGCCAGCGGCGGCTGCACAAGGCCTTCCTCCGCTATCACGACGCCGAGAACTGGCCGATGCTGCGCGACGCGCTGAAGCGCATGGGCCGCGCCGACCTCATCGGCCCCGGCAAGCACCAGCTCATCCCCAGCTGGCAGCCCGCCGGCACCGGCCTCGGCGGCGGCGAAGGCCAGCGCCTCGGCAAGAAACACCGCCCGCAGAAATTCCTGACCAAGGGCGTCAAGATCCCGCAGCCGACGCGGGATTAGCTCCGGCTGCGGATTCGCGGGCGCGCCGCCGGCTGAAACGAATCACCTCTCCCCAGTTAACACCGTCATTCCGAACTCTTGCGAGGAATCTGGCTTCCGCCCAGAGGCCGCTCGCAAGACGAATCCGTGCGACCAGCCCCCAACGGGCTCGTGCCAGATTCCTCGCAAGAGCTCGGAATGACGGGATTGACGGGGCGCCGGGCCCTACTTCCGCTTCAGCGTGTAGAGCGGGTCGTCCATGCCGTGGGTTTGCACGGTGAATTCGGGCGGGAAGCGGCTCGGCTCTTTCATGGGTGCCGAATCGGCGTCGCCGAATACCAGCGTGCGGTGGACGACGCGCCATTCGCCGGCGCGCTTCTCGAAGCTGTCGAGGTAGCGGGCGGAGGCGAGATTGCGGAGACCCACGGCGCCGGCCGGCACGTTGGGCGCGCCCGGGCGGAAGCGCTGCAGCACCAGCACGTAGGTTTCGACGAAGGCGCGGTCCTTGGCCTGGAACTCGATCAGCACGTTGGTGTTGAAATGCATCGAATGGTCCTGGTGCACGTGCATTTTCGCGATGTGCGCGAGGAATTCGTCGGGCCCGCCCTTGAAGAAGCCGTGATCGTCGAAGGCGCCGTCGTGATAGAGCGTGCGCGCCAGCGCCCAATCCTGTCGGTCCACGGCGCGCGCGAAGCGCTTCAGGCAATCCTCGATCGCGGTGCGTGCCTCGAGCTCGTCGAGGAATGAATCGAAAATCTTGGCGGGCATTCGTCTTCTCCCCGGCGCGCCGGCGGCGCCTCGTTCGCGGAAATCCTTCGAGGGCCGCCAAGAGGCGGCCGCCTCAGGATGAGGTCTATTTTTTGCAGCAAAATAAGCCTCATCCTGAGGTGCCGCCGCTCTCGCGGCGGCCTCGAAGGATGGCCGCAAACGAGGCGCCGCGCCAGTCCGATGCTACGGCTTCGCCACTTCGCGGCCGGTTTCGGCGTCCCACACCTTGATCACGGTGTCGAAGCCGCCGGAGACGAGGCGCTTGCCGTCGGGCGTGAAGGCCACGGCGAAGACGCCCTTCTCGTGGCCGACGAGGCGGCGGAGCGGTTTGCGCCGGGCCACGTCCCAGAGGACGACGCTGCGGTCGCCCGAGCCCGAAGCGAGCAGTCTTCCGTCCGGCGAGAAGGCGAGCGAGGCGATGAATCCGCGATGGCCCTCTTCGAGCCGGGCGAGCTGCGCGCCCTTTTCCGCGTCCCAGAGCCGGACCTCGCCCTCGACGCTGCCCGAAGCGACGAGCTTGAAATCGGGCGAGACCGCGACCGCGTTGACGCTGCTTTCGTGGCCCTTCAGCACGAAGAGCTCGCGCGCCGCGGCCACGTCCCAGATGCGGATCGTCAGATCGTAGCCGCTGGAGACGACGCGCGTGCCCGCTTCGTCGAGGAACGCCGTCTGCATCACGTTCTGGGTGTGGCCGCTCAGCACCGCGATGGTCTTGCCGGTGGCGAGGTCCCAGACGCGGAGCGTCCGATCCCAGCTCGCCGAGACCAGGCGCTTGCCGTCGCGCGAGAGGGCGAGGCTGGCCACGCTGTTGATGTGGCCCTCGAGCCGGCGGCGTTCCTTGCCGGTGTCGAGATCCCATTCGACGATCTTCTGGTCCCAGCTGCCGGAATAGGCCGTGCGGCCGCCGGGCGCGAACACCACCGCGTTGACGCTGGCGGCGTGGCCCTCCAGCACCTTGAGCTCGGCCTGGGTGGCGAGGTTCCAGAGACGGACGGTATAGTCCCAACTCGCCGACAGCAGCCGCGTGCCGTCCGGCGATACCGCGAGCGCGTTGATGGTGGCGCCGTGCCCGGCGAGATCGGCGTGCGCGGGTGCCAGGGGTACCGCAGCCAGAAGCGCAAAGACGAGCGCCGCGCGCCACCGCGGGCGCACGGATGCCGCGCTATCGAATTGCAAAACACCGGAGCCCGACATCCTGAGCCCTTGCGAAGAATCTTGCCGCACCTTCCGACAGCCTTCGCGCGGAGACAATATCCTCCGGGCCGTGAAACGGCCCTCGGGATGACGGCGTGGGATTCGGTCCGGACGCCGGCCCTACTCCGCCGCGGCGCCGCCCTTGCGCGCCTGGGTTTCCTCGACCCAGAGGCTGTGGTGCTCCTTCGCCCAGTTGAGATCGACCTGGCCGGTGCCCATGGCGTCGAAAGCACCCTGCATGCCGAGCGTGCCGATGTAGATGTGGGCCAGGATGACGCCGATGAGCAGGATGGCCAGGATCGAGTGGAGGAACGTGGCCTGCTGCATGCCGCCCAGCGAGGAGAAGTAGAACGGGAACATCATCAGGAGGCCGGTGACGGCGATGGCGGCGCCCACCAGGATCACGGCCCAGAAGATGAGCTTCTGGCCGAAATTGAACTTGCCCGCGGGCGGATGGACGCCCTTCTTCAAGATGCCGCCGCCCGCCGCGATCCAGGCGCCGTCGCCCTTGGCGGGGAAATTGTGGCGGATCCAGATCAGCACCATCAGCACCAGGCCGACCATGAAGGCGAAGCTGGTGAAATTGTGCACCGTCTTGCCGAGCGCCGAGAGCGCGGCGAAGCCGTCGTCGCCGAGCAGCGGCATCAGCACGCTGCGGCCGAAGCGGATGTTGAGGCCGGTCAAGCCCAGCGCGATGAAGGCGGTCGCCGTCAGCCAATGCACGAAGCGCTCGAAGCCGGTGAAACGCTGGATCTTCCGGCCCGAGAGGCCGGCATCGACCCGCACCTTGCCGCGCACCATGTAGAACAGCGCCAGCAGAACCACGACGGCGATCAGGAACCAGCCGCCCCATTTCTTGACCGGGCCTTCCATGCGCTCCTGCCAGCCGCGGCCCTCGGGCTGCACCAGCGTGCCCGATTTCCGGTCGGGGATGGTGACGCGCCCGTCGCAGGGCTGCCCCGGCTTGCAGGTCTTGAGATACTCCAGAAGATCTTTCTCGGATGTCGCGGGCGGCTGAGTCTGCGCCGATGCGGTGAGCGTGCCGGCGAAGGCGAAGAGCGCTGCGAGCGCCAGGGCCCGAAGCAGCGTGGCAAGAATCGTCATCCTATTCCCTCCCTAAGGGATGATAGACCGCGGCTGCCGCTTATGCGGTGCCTCAGCCTTTGCGCTCGCCCGGCGCCGGGCCGGCCTGGATGCCGGTCTTGTAGGCAGTGGCCCAGCCCCAGGCGCCGGAGCCGTAGCCGCGCTTGGTGACGCGTTCCTGGTAGATCGAGGCGATGATGTCGCCGTCGCCGGCCAGGAGCGCCTTGGTCGAGCACATCTCGGCGCAGAGCGGCAGCTTGCCCTCGGCCAGGCGGTTGGTGCCGTATTTCTCGAACTCTTCGGCGCTGCCGTCGGCTTCCGGGCCGCCGGCGCAGAAAGTGCACTTGTCCATCTTGCCGCGGCTGCCGAAATTGCCGGCCTGCGGATATTGCGGGGCGCCGAAGGGGCAGGCGTAGAAGCAATAGCCGCAGCCGATGCAGAGGTCCTTGGAGTGCAGGACCACTCCGTCGTCGGTCTTGTAGAAGCAATCGACCGGGCAGACGGCGGCGCAGGGCGCGTCGGTGCAGTGCATGCACGCCATCGAGATCGATTTCTCCCCGGGCTTGCCGTCATTGATGGTGACGACGCGCCGGCGGTTGATGCCCCACGGCACCTCATGCTCGTTCTTGCACGCGGTGACGCAGGCGTTGCACTCGATGCAGCGGTCGGAGTCGCAGAGGAATTTCATGCGGGCCATGGCGGAACTCCCTTAGGCCTTCTTGATGGCTTCGATCTGGCACACGGTGCACTTCGTCTCTTGCATGTGCGTGACCGCGTCGAAGCCGTAGGTGGTGAGCGCGTTGACCGATTCGCCGAGGACCACGGGATCGGTCCCCTTGGGATAGCGCGCGCGGAAATCGGCGCCCTGCCACCAGCCGGCGAAGTGGAACGGCATCCAGGCGACGCCCTTGCCCACCCGCTCGGTGACCAGCGCCTTGACCCGCGCCTTGGACGCGTTCTCGGCGCCCGACACCCACACCCAGTCGCCGTCGGCGATGCCGCGCGCGGCGGCGTCGGCGACATTGATCTCGACGAACATGTCCTGCTGCAGCTCGGCGAGCCACTTGTTGGACCGGGTTTCCTCGCCGCCGCCTTCGTATTCCACGAGCCGGCCCGAGGAGAGGATGATCGGGAACTTCTTGGGGATGCCTTCCTTGATCGCCCGGTCCTGGACGCTCTTGCCGAGATGCGGCAGGCGGTAGGCGCGCCGGTCGGCCAAGGCCGGGTATTTGGCGACGAGGTCTTCGCGCACCGTGTAGATCGGCTCGCGATGGATCGGCACCGGATCGGGCAGACCGAAGGCGAAGACGCGCGCCTTGGAATTGCCCATCGCCTGGCAGCCATGCGCCATGGCCACGCGGATGATGCCGAACGAGAGATCGGTCGCCCAGCTCACCGCGTCGGGCGTCGCGCCGCCGATGCGATTGATGGTGGCGAGCTCGGTTTCGGTGAGGTCCTTGTCCCAGCCGAGCTTCTTCAAGACGCCGTAGTTGAACTCGGGATAGCCGTCCTTGAGCTCAGAGTCCTTGGAGTAGGAGCCTTCCGCCAAGAGGTTGCGGCCCTGATAGGCCACGCCGAAGCGGGCCCGGAAGGCGCCGCCGCCGTCTTTCACGTGCAGGCTGTTGTTGTAGAGGATCGGGCTGCCCGGATGCTTGGCCGAAGCCGGGCCCCAGCACGGCCAGGGCATGCCGTAATACTCGCCCTTCAGCGGGCCCTTGGTGGCGATCAGCGAATCGCGGTCGAAATCCGCCTGATGCGCCATGTGCTCCTTCAAGCGCTCGGGCGACTGGCCCGAATAGCCGGTGGAGAGGGCACCCTTGTTCATCTCCTTCAAGATCGATTCGGCGACCGGCTTGCCGTCCTTGACCTCGATGTTCTTGAACATCCGATCGGCGAAGCCGAGCTTCCGCGCGAGCAGGTAGGTGATGTCGTAGTCGTTCTTCGATTCGAAGATCGGCGGCACGATCTGCTCGCCCCACTGGATCGAGCGGTTCGACGCGGTGCGCGAGCCGTCCATCTCGTAGGAGGTGCAGGCCGGCAGCAGATAGATGCCGTTCTTGCGGTCGTGCACCACGGCGGTGCTGGTGGGATGCGGATCGATGATGACGACCAGCGGCAGCTTGGTCTCGTCGTCCATCGCCTTCTTCATCTCGGGCATGCGGACGACGGTGTTGCCACCATGGCCCCAGAACACCATGGCCTTGACGTTGTCTTTCTGCTCCAGGTCTTTCTTCTCCGCCGTCACCAGGTCGAACCAGCGCGTCGAGGTGGTGCCGTTGACGGTCATCATCGACTTGCCGTCGTGCGTGTCGAAACGCGCCTTCAGCCAGTCGAAATCGACGTCCCACACCCGCGCCCAGTGGCGCCACGAGCCCTCGAGCGCCACGATGTAGTAGTGCGGCAGCGAGGTGTTATCGAGGCCGATGTCGGTCGCACCCTGCACGTTGGTGTGGCCGCGGAAGATGTTGAGGCCCGCGCCGGATTTGCCGACATTGCCCAGCGCCAATTGGAACGTGGAAAGGGCGCGGACGTTGGCGGTGCCGACGGTCTTCTGCGTGACGCCCATGCACCAGATGAGGGTCGACGGCTTGGTCTTGGCCATCGTCTCGGCGACCCGCTTCATCTGGTCTTCCTTGACGCCGACGACGAGCTCGACCTCCTTGGGGTCCCACTTGTCGATTTCCTTGCGGGCCTCCTCGAAGCCGAAGACGCGCTGGCGGATGTATTCCTTGTCTTCCCAGCCGTTCTTGAAGACGTGCCAGAGCAGGCCCCAGATGAACGGAATGTCGGTGCCCGGTCGGATGCGCACGTATTCGGTGGCGTGGGCGGCGGTGCGCGTGAAACGCGGATCGACCACGATCACCGGCGCGCGGTTCGTTTCCTTGCCGCGCAGGATGTGCTGCAGCGACACGGGGTGCGCCTCGGCGGCGTTCGACCCCATGAACATGATCGCCTTGGAGTTCGAGATGTCGTTGTAGCTGTTGGTCATGGCGCCGAAGCCGACCGTGTTGGCGACGCCGGCGACGGTGGTGGAGTGGCAGATGCGGGCCTGATGGTCGACGTGGTTGGTGCCCCAGAACGCCGCGAACTTGCGGACGATGTAAGCGCCCTCGTTGGTGAACTTGGCCGAGCCCAGCCAATAGACCGAATCGGCGCCGGATTTCTGGCGGATGTCGAGCAGCTTGTCGCCGATCTCGTTGATCGCCTGGTCCCACGAGAGGCGCTTCCACTGCCCGTTCTCGAGCTTCATCGGATAGCGGATGCGCCGGTCGCCGTGCACGAGCTCGCGCGTGGCCGCGCCCTTGGCGCAATGCGTGCCGAGATTGATCGGGCTGTCCCACGCCGGCTCCTGGCCGACCCAGATGCCGTTGACGACCTCGGCGTGCACGGTGCAGCCGACCGAGCAATGCGTGCAGATGTTGCGCTTCAGCGTCACCGGCCCGGTCGGGCGCGCGGTGGCGGCCTCGGCCTTTTGGACGGTGACGAAGGGCAGCGCCGAGACGGCGGCGATGCCGCCGACCGCGATGCCCGAGCGCTTGAGGAATGCGCGGCGGTCCATGGTGGCGCCGGCGATGGCGCCGAACGCGCCGATGCGGGTGCGGGCGGGCGAGCCGTTGACTTTCTTGATCAGCATGATGGCGCTCCCGGCTCAGTAGCGGTTGGTCTGGTAGTAGCGCTTGACGTGCGCCGATTCCTGATAGCGCGATTTCTTGCGCTCATCCTTGGTTTCGGGCTTCGCGAGCGCGCGCTGGGGCGCGCCGATCGCGGCCGCCACCAGAAGGGCGCCGAGCGCCGTGCCGCGCAGAATGTCGCGGCGCGCTGTCTTGCCGTCGGTATCGTCACTCATGGGTCCCACCCTTGTCGCATCGCGTTCAGGGCGCCGTTGCACCGGCGCCTCGTGATCATCGGTTTCACGCCATCAGCGCGAACCCTTCGGTTTCGATCGAGACGAACAGCCGCCCGGCGGCGCCGACCGGCTTGTAGAACCGCGCCGCTTCGGCCCGTTCGAGATCCGCGAAGAAGCGGCCCGCCCAGGGCGCGAGGTGCGCGTCGAAGAACTGCTTCTGCTGCGCCAGCGGCGCCGGCGCGCCGAACGCGCCCATGATGAGGCCGGCCATCATCTCGGCCAGCGCGGCGATGTGATCCTCGGGGTCGCTGGCGCCCTCGGCCTGAGCGATGTCGAGGCGCTCCATGTCGGCGCGGAGCGCCGATAGCGGCTTGTCGTAGAGAAAACCGGTGCGGTAGTACGACGCGAACGGCATCAGCTCGCCGCGCGCCAGCCCGATGAAGAGATCGTTGTATTCGCGTTCGGCGGCGTCGGCATCGGTCGCACGCGCGGCGGCGGCCAGCGCGTCGATCGCGGCGCCGAAATCGCCCGGGCCGCCCAGCATGCGCCCGACCGCGTCGAGGATTTCGCGCGACGGCGGCGCCGCCAGAAGGCGGCCGAGCAGGCGGTAGCAATCGGCGCGTACACGGTCTTCTTCGGTGACCGTGGCCGAAGTGCCGGCGCCGGATGAGGCGGCGGGCGGATAGATGTCGGGGCGGAGATCGTGGCGGCTCACCTTGCCGCCCGTGGCCTGCTCGATTTTGAGCACGTATTCCGCCGGCACGCGCTCGGCCTTGTGCAGCCAATGCCAAACATTCGGCTGCGAGACGCCGAGAAGCCTTGCCAGTTGCGCTTGTCCGCCGATTATGGAGACGGCGGTAACCAAAGCGTTTCCACCCATAAGCCAAGTCTATAAGTCGCTTTATAGGCGGTCAATTGCAGTGGCCACCTACGGCGGTGGACCGTTTCGGCCTAGTTCTAAGATATATTTGAAGAATCTTCGGGTTTTCGGCGCCAATAAGCCACTTTATCGGGTTCAATCCGGCAGGGCCCCGCCATGCTTGCGGCGCGCCATTGGCGGCACCGCGGCCGGCTCGGCCGGAACGGTGCTCGGCTCGGGCACTGCTCCGCTTTGCGGCAGATCGGCAACCGGCGGCGCGAGCGCCGGCGCCGGCGCCAGCTCGGCGGCTTCCAACGGCCCTTCGGGCACCGAATCGCCGGCCGCCGGCGAAGACTCTGGGGCCGCCGCGGTTTGGGGCTTCACCCCGAAGATGCCGTCGAGCAGCTTGGCGACGTCGTCGGTCGGGCGCAGCGCAAATTCCGGCGTCGTGAAATCCCATCCGTACTCGATGGCCGGCGAGCGGAAATCGCGGATGAAGGTGTCGCTCACCCACGCCTTGCGCAGGGCCGCGAGGCGCAGCGCCTCGGGCACTCCCTTTTTGAGGAACATCGTGTAGTCGCTGTCGGCGCCGAGGCTTTCGATCGGCGGCAGCGTGGCCGGGTCGAACGGCTCTTCGGTTTCGGACGGCGGCGCCGCGGCCGGCAGCGCCTCGGGCGCACCCGGCGCCCGCTCCGGGGCCGGCACCGGCGCGGGCGGCGCGGGTTCCGGCCCTTCGGCGGGCTCGCTCTCGCCCTGCTTGCGCCGCGACCAGCGCTTCAAGAAGCCGCTCTTACTCATCGTCGAGCTCGTCTTTCCCGACAGCAAGGCGCTCGGCCAGCGCCTGGCCCTCCGACACGTGGCGGTTGCGCTTGCGCTTGAACACGGCGGCCGCGACCGGATGATCGCGCGCGAACCCCGCCACCCATTCGATCAGTTCTTGCGGCATGGGCACCGCCTCCACCACCAGATCGCCGCTGCCGGCCAGCACTTCGGCCTCGCCCACGGCCGCCGTCACGGCTTCGAGCTCCACGTCGCGGCCCGCGGCATCGGGGGCATTGGGCCGCAGCACGACCCAAAGCTGCGGCGCGGGGCTCGTGAGATTGTAAAGATAGGACTCTGTCTCCGAGGGGACCAGCGTGAGTGTGGCCGGCCCGGCATAGAAGCGCGCGATGCCGCGGTCTTCCGAAAGCTTGGTCCACGGCGCCGCGTCTGGCACCTCGAGCAGCACCGCGCCCGGGTGCCAGCGATGCGTCGCCCATCGGCTCGCGAGCGCATGGCGTTCCACGACGACGCCGATCTCGCGCTGCTCCGCGATGCGGTCGGTCCAGGCCATGCTCGTCCTTCGGCGCGCCGGCGCCGCTTCAGGCTCTAGCGGACGTCGAGTTCGCCTTCGATGTCGATGTCGAGCGCCACGCCGGCGGCCTTGATGCGCGCCGCGATCGCCACGCGCTCGACGCCCTTGAGCTTACCTTCCGCCGCCGCCTGGCGCACCGCCTTTTCGATCTCGCGCTGCGCCGTGACGCCCACGGTCTTGAGGAACTTGCGGATGCTCATGTTGAATTCGTCTTCGTTCATCGACGTCCGGCCTCCCGATTGGATTGCGTTTCGAATGCCGCGGCGCCTATCGTGCTGCTGCATTCCATTGCGCCGCGCGACACTGCACCCCCAAGGGCAACGGCATGATCTTACGGCGGCGCAAGCGACATTGCACGGCCGCCCCCCAGGACCGGCGCCGCGGCGCATGAGCCAGCCCGGCGCGATCGTGCTCGGCGCGGGGCCGGCGGGACTGGCGGTTGCCGGGTGTCTCAAAGCAGCGCGGATCGAGCCGCTGCTGATCGAGAGGTCGAGCGCGGTCGGCGCCGTGTGGCGGCGCCACTACGACCGGCTTCATCTCCACACCGACCGCGGCCATTCGGCCCTGCCCGGCTTGCCGATGCCGCGGCGCTTTCCGCGCTACCCGGAACGCGCGCAAGTCGTCGAATACCTCGAGAGTTATGCGCGCCGCTTCGATCTTCGGCCCCTTTTCGATACGGCGGCGGCGCGGGCGCTTCGCGACGGCGGCGGCTGGCGGATCGAGACGGACAACGGCGTCTTTCGGGCGCCGGCCATCGTCGTCGCGACGGGGTTCGCCGGCTGGCCCCATCGTCCGTCATGGCCGGGCCTCGACGGATTCGGCGGCGACGTCCGCCACAGTTCGGACTATCGCAATGCTGCGCCTTACGCCGGCAAGCGCGTCCTCGTGGTGGGCCTCGGCAATTCCGGCGGCGAGATCGCGCTCGACCTGGCGGAGGCCGGCGTTTCCGTCGCGATCGCGGTGCGCGGCCCGGTCAACATCCTGCCGCGCGACCTGCTCGGCATGCCGATCCTCAGCTGGTCGATTGCGATGCGGTCTCTGCCGCCGCGGCTGGCCGACATTCTCAGCGCGCCGCTGGTGCGCCTCGCCGTCGGCTCTCTGGCGCGCCTCGGCTTGACGCGCGCGGCGACAGGGCCGCTCGCCGATATTCGCGGCAAGGGCCGTATTCCGCTCTTGGACATCGGCACCGTCGCGAAGATCCGGGAAGGCAAGATCGCGGTGCGGCCGGGCCTGCGCGCCTTCGTGGGCAGGATGGTCGAATTCGACGGCGGCACGCGCGAATCGTTCGATGCCGTCATTCTCGCCACCGGCTATCGCCCCGATCTGCGCCCGCTCCTGCCCGACGCAACCGGCACGCTCGACGGTGACGGCCTGCCGAAGATCAGCGGCGGCCCGACCGCGTACCCTGGATTGTATTTTTGCGGCTACTTCATTTCGCCGACCGGGCAACTCCGCGAGATCGGCCTCGAGGCGCGGCGCATCGCGGCGCACATCGCCGAAGCCTCGCGTGCGTCCATCCTTCGAGGGCCGCCCAATGGGGCGGCCGCCTCAGGTTGAGGCCTATTTTTCTGCAACAAACGAGCCTCATCCTGAGATGCGCGCCTCTTGGCGCGCCTCGAAGGATGGACGCACACGAGGTGCCGCGCTGACGTCATTCAACTCGGACAGGCTCTACGCCGGCACGGCGAGCGGCAGGTTGACCAGCAGATTTTGCGGCTTCAGGCGCAGGCGCTGCTCGCCGTCCATGGCCATGGCGAGATAGACCGGGCGGCCGGCGACGCGCGCCAGCATCGCGGCCGGATCGCGGAATTCGAGCCGGAACAGCGACAGCACGCGATACATCCGCGCCTCGTCCACGGCCGTGCCGTTGTACATGTCGTTGAGGATCGCAGTCGCCTCGGCGTCGAGGCCGACATGCCAGGCCCAGCGCTCGTCGCGGATCTGCTGCACCGGCTGGATCGACACCTCGGCGCCGAGGAAATGCCGGACCCAGGCCTCGAGCACGCGCGACAGCGCGTCGATGCCGGCCCGCGCAAATGACAGATCGAGCACCGTGTCGAGCCGGTCGCTGCGCGCCCAGTAGCCGGCGGCGTTCTCGGCCGTCAGCACGTCGAGCTCGACCGAGCGCGGGCGCGTGCCGGCCTCGACCACGAGCCGGCCGAGGCTGCCGAGCCCGCCGGTCTTGGCATACATCGCCACCGTCTCCTCGTCGGCGGCAAGGATGACGCCGTCTTCGATGGTGACCTTTTGCGTGCGATACAGCAGCTCGGCGGCGCGGGCGCGGAACGGGTCCTCCACGCCCTCGAGCATGCCGCGCAGGATCACGGCAGCGAGCTGATCGACGAACAGCGGCGGAAACGGCACGCCGCCGGCCTGAAACAGCGCATGGTAGGCGCGCTCGGCCGTCTCGTGCTTCACGAGCCAATCGCGAAAGCGCACGAACACGCCGTAATTCTCGCGCGCGTCGCGGTCGCGGATGGCGACGAGATTGACCGGCGTCACCATGCGCCGCGGCTCGGCCAGCAGCGCACCGTGGAGCGCGCGCTCGGCGGCGCAGGATTCGGCCACCGGCGCCATTTCCGGGCGCGCGAGATAAGCGGCGATGAACGCATCGGTGATGCCGAGCGTGCCGTCCTCCCGCCGGTCGAGGAGATCGTAACCCGAAGCGCGCCAGAAGTCGGGCATCCTAGCCCCCTCTCCCCGGGGAGAGGGGGTTGGGGGCGAGGGGGATTCGCGCAATAGGACTCGAGGTCATCCCCCTCACCCCTTGCCCCTCGCCCCAGGGCGAGGGGAATCGTATCCCCACACCTTCGCATGATCCTTCTCGCGCGGCGGGGCGATGACGCGGAATTTCTCGCGCACCCCCTCCTCGCTCATGTTGCGCGCCACGGCGATGACGGTGTTCACCGGATGGGCGCAGAGCCCGGCGGCGAACGTCACTTCCTCTTTCGCCGCCGCGCGCGCCGCCGCGAGATCGGGCGCGCCCAGCTCGGCGAACAGGCGATAGGCGAGGAGGTCGACCGCGCGCTTGAACTCGCCGTCGGCCACCTCGGCGATGCAGGCGAAGGTGGCGAAGCCGAAGCTTTCGAGGCCGAGAAAGCCGCTGGCGAAAGCCTGCCGCCGCTTGCCGGTAATGGTTTCGGGCGGGGCATTTGCGAAGAGGAAGGCGCACGGCACGGCCAGCTCGTCCGGCCCCGCCGCGCGCTCGAACACCTTCTCGTCGGTGGCATCGAAGCGGATGGTACGCAGCAGCTTCACGGCTTCTCCCCCGCCTCCACCATCGCGCGATAGGCGCCGAAGCGGTCGGGCAGCCACCAGCTCCGGCGTTTCATCCCTTGGCCGATGCTGACGATGCGCTGGACGGCGTCGCGCCGGAGCGTGACCGTGCCGTCGTCGTCGATGGCCTCGACGCGGAAGAAGCTGCGGCGCGCGATCGGCATTTCGTGGTGGCCGAGCGCGCGCTCGATCCAGGCGCGCCGGACGGGCGCGAAGCCGTCTTCCTGCCAGCGCGTCGTCCAGCGCAGGAAATGGCGCGCGATGGCTTCGAGGAGATCGGCGGCGGAGAACGAGTCTTCGTAGGCGAATTCGTCGCCGAGGGTGGTGACGTCGGGATGATGCCCCGGCTCGTCGTCGGGATCGGGCTGGATGGCGAGCAGCACGCTCCATACCATCCAAACGGGCCATTCCGCCGCCGTCGTGGTGGCGGCCGCGGCGAGGCGCGTGCCGCCGATGCAGCCGTCGTTGACGAGGACGCGGTCGGGCCATTCGAACGCCACCGGCGCCTGCTCCGGCAAGAGGCTGCCGAGCGCCTCGCCGACTGCGACCATGCCGGCATAGGCCACGTTTTCCGGGTGTTTCACGCTGCCGTCGGGCCGCAGCACGATGGCGCAATCGATCGCGTCCTTGCGGTCCACCCACAGCAAGGTCGCGGCTTCGGCGCCGGCGTGCGCGGCCTCGATGCCGGCGGCGTGCGCATCCGGCTCGGTCAAGCGCACCGGGCGGTAAAGCGGCGGAAACTGCGGATTGCGGTCCATGCGCGTGGGCGGGCCCTCGTCGACCCCTGCGGCAAAGACCTATATAGAGGCGCGCGAAAATCAAAACAAAAACGCCGGGGCGAACGCCGGCGCCGGAGCACGGGATGGAAATCGACGGCAAACGCGTGCTGGTGTGCGACTGCGAAGGGACCATGCCGCTCGACGGCAAGGCGCTGGCGCGTGCCTGCAAGAGCGCGCCCGACGCGCGCGGCCTGGCCACGCAGCTCTGCGGCACCGAGCTCGGCCGCTTCATCCAGGCGCTCGGCGAGGGGAAGGAGCTCATCGTCGCCTGCACCCAGGAGGCGCCGCGCTTCCTCGAGCAGAAGGAAGACCGGAAGAGCGAAACCGCGATCACCTTCGTCAACATCCGCGAGAACGCCGGCTGGTCCGACGAGGCCGCCGATGCCACGCCCAAGATCGCGGCGCTGCTGAAGCACGCGGCGCTGGCGATCACGCCGGCGCCGGTCGTGTCGCTGAAATCCGAGGGTGTCACCCTCGTCTACGGCAAGGACGAGCGCGCGATCGAGGCGGCGCGGCGCCTCGCCGACCGGCTCGACGTGACGGTGCTGCTGCAGCCCGGCGCGGAAGTGGCGCCGCCGCGCGTGCGCGACGTGCCGGTGGTGCAGGGCCGCATCCGCTCGGCCAAGGGCCATCTCGGCGCCTTCGAGGTGATGGTGGACGACTACGCGACGCCGGCGCCGGCCTCGCGCGCGGCTCTGGAATTCGGCACGACCCGCGACGGCGCGCGCTCGCGCTGCGACATCATCCTCGATCTCACCGGCGGCACGCCGCTGTTCACCGCTTTCGAGACGCGCGACGGCTATCTCCGCCCCGACCCCGGCAGTCGCGGCGCGGTCGAAGACGCGATCGCCAAGGCCGCCGAACTGGTGGGCGAATTCGACAAGCCGCGCTACGCGCTCTTCCAGAAGGAGCTCTGCGCCCATTCGCGCTCCAAGAAGACCGGCTGCACGCGCTGCCTCGACGTGTGCGTGCCCGGCGCCATCACGCCGGCCGGCGATCACGTCGCCATCGATCCGTTCGTGTGCGCGGGCTGCGGCGCTTGCGCCGCGGTGTGCCCGACCGGCGCCGCGAGCTACAGCCTGCCGCGCGTGGCCGAGCTGATCGGGCGCCTGCGCGTGCTGCTCGAGGCCTATCGCGCGGCGGGCGGCAAGAATCCCGTGCTGCTAGTGCACGACCCGCGCCACGGCGAGGCGCTGATCGATTCGGCGGCGCGGCACGGGCGTGGCCTGCCGGCGCGCGCGATCCCCTTCGCCGTCAACGAGATCACGCAGCTCGGGCTGGAATTCTTCGCCGGCGCGGTCGCGTTGGGCGCCGCCGCCATCCGTATCCTGGCGCCCGCCAAGGCGAAATACGAACGCGCGGCGCTGGCGCAGCAGATGGGCTACGCCGAGACGATCCTGGCCGGCCTCGGCTACGGCCCCGGCCGCCTCGGCCTGGTCGAGACCGACGATCCCGACGCGCTGGTGCGCGCGCTCCACATCGCGATGCCGCCCGCCGCACCCAAGGCCGCGTCGTTCCTGCCGCTCGGCGAGAAGCGCGGGCTGGCGCGGCTCGCGCTGGCGAAGCTCCACGAGGCGGCACCCGCGCCGGTCGACGTGGTCGCCTTGCCCAAGGGCGCCCCGTTCGGGACGCTGGCCGTGAACGTGGCGGGCTGCACGCTTTGCCTCGCCTGCGTTTCCGCCTGCCCGACCGGGGCGCTCCTCGACAATCCCGACAAGCCGATGCTGCGCTTCAACGAAGAGGCCTGCATCCAATGCGGACTCTGCAAGAACACCTGCCCCGAGAAGGTGATCGAGCTGGTGCCGCGCTTCGATTTCGGCGCCCATGCCCGCGGCACGATCACGATCAAGGAGGAAGACCCGTTCCACTGCGTGCGCTGCGGCAAGGCCTTCGGCACCAAGAGCTCGGTCGAGCGCGTGATCGGCAAGATGGCGGGCCAGCATTGGATGTTCCGCGAGCCGGCGATGGTGGAGCGCCTCAAGATGTGCGCCGATTGCCGCGCCATCGCGCAGAACGAATCGAAGATCGATCCCTATGCCGGCGCCCCCCGCCCCTTCCCCCGCACCACCGACGAATACGAAGCCGTGCACGACCTGCCGCCGGCGGAGAAGAAGGACGAGAAGCCGAATTGAGCGTTACGATGAGTGGGATGATCGCGAATTCCGCCCGCGTGCTTGCCGTCTTCGCCGTCCTCGCCGCCAGCGCGCGGGCCGAGGACCTGCTGCCGCCGAGCGCCGAGCGCGGGGGCGAGCTCTGGGCCAAGTGCCGCGCCTGCCACACGGTGGACAAGGGTGCCCGCCACATCGTCGGGCCCAATCTCCACGGCATGTTCGGCCGGCGCGCGGGGGCGCTCGCGGACTACCGCTATTCCGAGGCGCTCCGGAATTCCGGCATCGTCTGGACCGAGGCGGCACTCGACCGGTATCTCGCGGCGACGCAAGACGTGGTGCCCGGCGGCAAGATGTATGGCGGCGTCGCCATCGCCCAGGATCGGATCGATCTCATCGCCTGGCTGAAGACGGTGACCAAGGAATGAGCCGGCATGCGCCGCGCGCGGGCGCAATTGCGCGGGGGCGGCCGAGCGACTACACTTCGGACCATAACGCCGAAAAAACTGGGAGGGACTTCATGAAGGCATTCCTCGCGAGCGTCGTGGCCGTGGTCGTGATCGCCGTGGCCGCCAGCTTCGTGCTGAAGGGCGTCCAGACCCCGGCCGAAAGCGCCTACACCTCGCCGACCGGCGCCCGCCCGAACTGAGCGCAGCGGGCTCCGCCCGCCGCTTCGCCGCAAACCCCTGCTGCGCGAGGGCGAGTCTCCGGCTCGCCCTTTTTCGTTGCCACGTTGACGCGGGGAGTGGGGGCTCGCGTCGGCACTTAGTTTGATCGGCGTCTTACCACTGAAGCTCCGCGCCCTCGAAATCGACGAAAGCGTGCTTCTTCGAGCCGGCGCGCTTGGCGATGACGTTGGCGAGGCCGGCGACGCTGGTGTGAATGTCGACCGGCGCATCGGGCCCGCCCATGTCGGTCTTCACCCAGCCGGGATGCATCGAGAGCACGGTGATCGGCTTGTCCTTGATGCCGGCCAGAAAGCTTTTCGTCATCGAATTCAGCGCCGCCTTGCTGGCGCGGTAGAGCGGCATGAAGCCGGGGCTCTCCTCGCTGACGCTGCCGACGCGCGAGCTCATGAAGGCGAGGACGCCCGAGTTTGGCTTGACGAGGCCGACGAGCTTCTCGGCGACGTTAATCGGCGCCACCACGTTGGTGTAGAACAGGGCCGCGATCTCGGCGGACGTGACCTTCCCGGCGGATTGGTCCTGCGGCCCCGAGACGCCGGCATTGACGAACACCAGGTCGAACGACTTGCCGGCCAGGCGCTTGGCGAGTGCCGCCACCTGATCGGCCTTGTCGATGTCGACCGTCTCGAACGTGACGGCGCCCGGCGATTTGTCGGCGGCGGCGCGAAGCTCGGTGGCGCGCGCGAGATCGCGCACCGTGGCGGTGACGTTCCAGCCGCGCTTCAAATACTCCTTCACGAGGCCGAGGCCGAGGCCGCGCGAGGCGCCGATGACGAGGATTTCCGGTTTCGCCATGGGTTACGCTCCCCGGCCGATCATGCCGGCGGCCGCCAGTTTTTCATCATGCCGTTCGACGGCTGCTTCGGGTCGAGCAGCTTCTTGGCCTGGTCGCGGCCGCTGACCGGCAGCACCTTGGGGTCGAGCAGCCCCACCTGCACCAGCACCGAAGCCTGATCCCAGTAGATGTGCTCGTTGTAGAGCTTGTCGCCTCGGAAATTGATGATCGCTATCAGCGGCACTTCCACGTATTTGCCGGTCGGCTTCACGTTCGGCAGCATCCAATCGATCTCGCGGTCGTGCGTGAAGCAGAACAGCATCTCGTCCACCACCCGGTCCGAGCCGATGGTGCGCGAGATCGGGATCAGCTTCGTGTCGGCCGGGTTCGAGTTGACGAAATGGTTCTGGTAGAAATGGCTGAGCTGCTTGTAGCCCACCCCGCCGGTCATGGTCGGGATGTGATTGACGTAAGGCTCGGCCACCATGGTGCTCATGGTCTTCGGCACGTCGCGCATGCCGAATTCGTATTCGCAATGCTTGTCCCAGAGCGCGCTCAGATCGAAATGCGGTCCCATCGCCTTCCGAAACAGCGCGATGGTGCGCGAATGCGCCATCAGCGCCGCGGGCTTGTCGAACGAGGCGCGGCCGGGATTGTTGAAGGCGTGGTCGACGCCGGGATAGACGTAGATCTCGACCTCGTCGCGCCCGGCGAAGGCGGCCTTGATCTTTTCCACCGCCTCCGGCGGCACGAATTTGTCGGCGCCGGCAAAGTGCAAAGCCATCGGCACCTTGATTTTCTTGGCGTCGTCGAGGCTCGCCTCGATGCCGACGCCGTAATAGCCGACCGCGCAATCGACGCCCGCATGGGCGGCCGCGAGATAGGCGAGCTTGCCGCCGAGGCAGAAGCCGACGGCGCCCACCCTGCCCTTGCATTCGGGAATGGCGCGCAGCGCCTTCACCGTGGCGGCGATGTCGCCGACGCTCTTGGCGACGTCGAATTTCTGGTAGTAGCCGAAGGCCTCGGGGAGATCGGCATCCGTGCCGACGAGTTCCACGCCGGGCTTCATGCGCCAGAAGAGGTCGGGTGCGATCGTGACGTAGCCTTCCTCGGCGTAATTGTCGGCGAGATCGCGGATGTGCTGGTTGACGCCGAATATCTCCTGGCACAGCACCAGGCCGGGCCCGCTGCCCTTGGCCGGCTTCGCGACATAGGCCTTGAATTTGCCGCCGTCGCCGGCGGTCACCGTCACATACTCGCCCATCGCCCCCTCCCAATCGAAGTGCCGGAGGCTCGGTGTGCCTCGCTCCGTCACGTGCCCTAGCGAAAATGCCGTTTGCGGCGGGCGCATTCTGAAACGATATTCGCCGATGTAAAGAGCCAATCGCGCCCCCGCCAATCGGCAAAAAATCGCGCCGTCCGCCCAGGGCTGGGCATCGAAAGGAAGCCATGCCGCCCGCATCCGAACGCGCATCGAGTTCCGCCTAGCGCATGGCGCCGTTCGCCATCAATCAGGCCACCACGCGGCCGCAATGGAGCCTCGCCGAGGCGATCGCGGGCTATGCCAAGGCCGACATAAGCGGCATCGGCATCTGGCCCGACAAACTCCGCGCGTGCGGGCTCGCCGAAGCGCGGCGCCTGCTCGATCGGCACGGCATGGCCGTCACCTCCTATGCCGGCGGCGAGCTGTTCGTGGACCGGCGCGGCGCGGCGCAGCCGGCCGATTTCGCGCGCCGTCTCGTCGACGAGGCCGCGGCACTCGGCGCCGCCTGCCTCGTCTGCGTCGTGGGCGGCCTTGCCGCGGGCTCGCGCGACATCGCCGGCGCGCGCGCGCGGGCCCGCGACGGCTTGGCCGGCCTTCTCCCCTACGCGCGCGCGGCCGGCGTGCCGATCGCCATCGAGCCGGTGCACCCGATGCGCGCCGCCGAGGTTTCCTGCATCAACACCCTCGCCGCCGCTAACGATCTCTGCGATGCGCTCGGCGGCGCTGAAGGTGGCGGCGGAATCGGCATCGCCGTCGACGCCTATCACGTCTGGTGGGACCCGGCGCTGGCCGCCGAACTCGCGCGTGCCACGGGCCGCATCCTCGCGTTTCAGATCTGCGACTGGCTCGCCGAAACCCGCGCCCTCGCCGACGACCGCGGCATGATGGGCGACGGCGTCATCGACCTCGCGGCGATGCTCGCCGCCGTGCGTGTCGCCGGCTTCCGCGGCCTCCCCGAAGTCGAGATCATGTCCGCCCGCGACTGGTGGCGCCGCGATCCGGCCGAGGTGGTCAGAGTGTGCGTGGAGCGGTTCGCCGAGATCGCGGCCGGCGCCCAAGAATGAACTGAAACCGCGAAGCGATTCTAGGTCGCGTCCGGCGAAATCTTGGCGCCGAGGGCGAGGAGGGTCGCGTCGCTGAATTTTGGGCCGGCGATCTGCAAGCCCACGGGGAGCCCGCGGTCGCCGACCCCGCAGAAGGCGCTGACCGCGGGCATGTGGACGAGGTTGAAGGGGCACGCGAAGGCGAGGAGATTGCGGCTCTCCGGCGAGTCCACCTCGCCGTCGGGATAGAACATTCCGAGCGTCGGCGCCTCGATGGGCGCGGCCGGCGAGACGATGGCGTCGAATTTCGCGAACAGCGCGAGCAGCGCGTCGCCGAGCTTGTTGCGGCCGTCGAGCATGCGCTGCACGTCGGCGATGCCGATGCGCTCGGCGAAATCGAGCACGCTGTGCACGGCGCGCGGAAAGCGCGCGAGCACCGCGGCATCGGCCGATTTCCGCATGGCGGCGAGGCGCATCGCCGCCTGGATCATGTAGATCTCGAACGCGTCGAAGCCGACGGCGCCGATCTCCTCCACCGTACAGCCGGCGGCATTCAATTGCGCGACGCCCCGCTCGGCCGCGCGCGCGACGTCGGGCGCCACCTTGGCGAAGCCGAAATCGCGGCTGTAGCCGATACGAAGGCCCTTCACGTCGCGCGACGCGGCGGCGCGGTAGTCGGTATCGTCGCGCGGCAATTCCAGCCAGTCGCGGCCGTCGGGCCGAGCGATGACGTTCATCATCAGGCCGGCATCGGCGGCGGTGCGCGCGATCGGGCCCGCCACGGTGCGGTCGGTCTGGCCCGGCCAATACGGCACGCGCCCGAGCGTGGGCTTCAGGCCGAAGAGACCCGTGAACGCCGCCGGCAAGCGAATCGATCCGCCGCCGTCGGTGCCGACGGCGAGCGTGCAGAGGCCGGCCGCGAGCGCCGCCGCGGCGCCGCCGCTGCTGCCGCCAGGACTGCGCGTGAGATCCCAGGGATTGAGCGTGGCGCCGAAGGCGATGCTGGTGGTGACGGGGATGACGCTCAGCTCCGGCATCGTCGTCTTGCCGAGGATCACGGCGCCGGATTCGCGGAGGCGCGCCGCCACCGGCGCGTCGAAATCCGACGGCGCCAGCGCGTTCAGAAACGAGCCGCGCGGATTGGCGAGGCCCTTGGTTTGGAGATGGTCCTTGATCGAGACCGGGACGCCGTCGAGCGGGCCCGCCGGGGCACCCTTCGCCCAGCGCGCTTCCGCGGCCCTGGCGGCGGCGCGCGCGCCGGCTTCGTCCACCTGGTAATAAGCCTTGATCGTGGGATTGATGGCCGCGATGCGCGCCAGCATCCGATCCGCGACCTCGGCCGGCGACAGCGTACGGCGGCGATAGGCCTCGACGAGGTCGGCCGCCGGCATGAAGCAAACGGCATCGTCGGCCGCCTGGGGCTTGGTCAGCAACATCGGGTCAATGTCCGAGATAGGTTGAGACGATCGATTCGTCCGCGAGCAGCGCCTTGGCGGCGCCCTCGCGCACGATCTCGCCGGTGATCAGCACATAGCCACGGTCGGCGATCTTGAGCGCCATCCGGGCGTTCTGCTCCGCCAGCAGCACGGTGGTGCCCTGGCCGCGCAGCGAGGCGATGGCGCGGAAGATGGCGGAGACGACCATCGGCGCCAGGCCCATCGAGGGCTCGTCGAGCAGCAGCAGCCGCGGCCGCGCCATCAGTGCGCGGCCGATGGCCAGCATCTGCTGCTCGCCGCCCGAGAGCGTGCCGGCGAGTTGATCGCGGCGCTCGGCAAGGCGCGGGAACAGCGTGAGGATCTCGTCGAGCGTTTGGCGCGCCTCGGCCTTGGCGCCGGCGCGAAGGCGCACGTATGCGCCGATCTCGAGATTCTCGGCGACGGTGAGCGGCGCGAAGATGCGCCGGCCCTCCGGCACCAGCGCGAGCCCCTGCGCCACGACGTGATCCGAGCGCTTGCCGCCGATGGCCGCGCCCTCGAGGCGGATATCGCCCTCCCATGGCGCCAGGATTCCGGCCAGCGTGCGCATCAAGGTGGTTTTTCCGGCGCCGTTGGGGCCGATGAGGCACACGATCTCGCCTTGGGCGACGCCGATCGACACCCGGTTCAAGACCCGGATGCGGCCATAGCCCGAGACGAGCGCCTTGACCTCAAGCATCGTCGGCACGCGCGTCGTCGTCGCGCCCGAGATAGGCCTCGATCACCGCCGGCTCGGCCTGCACGATCGCCGGCGATCCCTCGGCGATGCGCCGGCCGAAATTGAGGACGAGGATGTCGTGGCTGATCGACATCACGAGGCGCATGTTGTGCTCGACCAGCACCACCGTGACGCCGCCGGCATTAATGCCGCGGATGACGCCGGCCATGCGGTCGGTCTCGGCCATCGCCAATCCGGCGGCAGGCTCGTCGAGCAGCAGCAGCCGCGGCTCGCTGGCGAGCGCCCGCGCGAGCTCGAGCAGCTTCAACTCGCCGAAACTCAAATCGGTCGCCTGCGTGTCGGCGCGGCCATCGAGGCCGACCAGCGCCAGGGATTTCACCGCCGCCGCGCGCGCCGCTGCGCTTTCGCGCCGAGAAGCGGGCGTGCGCAGCATGCCGGCGATGAAGCCCGCGCGCGTCCGCACATGGCGGCCGACCATGACGTTTTCGAGCGCCGTCATGCGGCCGAAGACCTGGAGGTTCTGGAAGGTGCGCGCCATGCCGTGGCGCACGCGCGCATGCGCCGGCATCGCGTCGATTCGCCGGTTTTCGAGGCGGATTTCGCCGGCCGAAGGCTCGATGAATCCGGAAAGGAGATTGAGCAGCGTGGTCTTGCCGGCGCCATTGGGGCCGATCACCGCCTTGATGGCGCCCGGCGTCACCGCAAAGCTGAGGTCTTGCACGGCCGCGAGCCCCGCGAACATGCGCGTGACGCCGCGCGCTTCGAGGAGGGGTGCGCTCATCGCGCCGCCCCGCGTCCCACGAGGCGCCAAAGCCGCGCGATGGCGCCGCTCAAGCCGCCCGGGAAGAACAGCAACACCAGCACGAGGCTGACGCCGTAGACGAGGATCTCGAAATCCGCAAAGGCACGGAGCGCCTCGGGCAGCACGACGTGGAGCAGCGCGCCGAGGAACGGCCCCCAATAGGTACCGGTGCCGCCGAGCGCCACGACCACGAGCAGCATCACCGACGCCACGAAATCGAAATTCTCGGGCGAGGCGAAATTGTTGAGATGGACGTAGAGGAAGCCCGCGATGCCCGCCATCACCGCGCTCAGCACGAACACGCCGAGCTTGACCGCGTGCACGTCGATGCCGTTGGCCTTGGCCGCGAGCTCGCTGGTGGAGAGCGCCCGGAGTGCCCTTCCCATGCGCGAATCCAGGAGATTGAGGACCAGCAGCATCAACAGGCCGACCACGAACCAGGCGAAGAGATAGAAGCGGATGTCGGCGCCGATCTCGTAGCCGAACAGCGAGAGCGAGGGTACGCCGACCAAACCGTTCGGGCCCCCAGTGAGCCCGCGCAACTCCACGAACAGCACCGACATGATGACGTTGAAGCCGAGCGTGGCCATGGCGAGGTAGTGGCCGCGGAGCTTCAGGCTCGGCCAGCCGATGAGGAACGCCGCGACGCCGGTCAGCACGATCGCGGCGCAGAGCCCCAGCCAGGGCGAGACGCCGAATTTCGCCGAGAGCACGCCGCTGGCATAGGCGCCGAGGCCGTAGAACGCGGCGTGGCTCAGCGAAATCTGCCCGGCATAACCCATCAGCAGATTGAGGCTGCCCGCCAGCGCCAGGCTGATGAACCACGAGATGCCGAGATTGAGGATGAAATTGTTGGGTGCCGCGAGCGGGAACAGCAGCAGCAGCGCCCACACGACCGCGAAGACGCGATAGCTGTTGCGCGAGACGCTGTTGCTCGAAACCGGGGAATCCATCCCGCGACCCTCAGGCCCTTTCGGTGGAGGCGCGGCCGAGCAGGCCCGCGGGCCGGAGGAACAGCACGATCAGGAGCACGACGAAGGCGACGGCGTCCTTGAATTGCGACGACAGGAGGCCGGCCGATAAAGATTCGAGGAGACCCAGCACCAGGCCGCCGAGGAGCGCCCCGTGGAGATTGCCCAAGCCGCCGAGCATGGCGGCGCTGAAGCCCTTGAAGCCCAGCATCAGCCCGACATTGACCGAGGTGAGCGTCAGCGGCGTGATGATGAGGCCGGCGATGGCGCCGATCGCCGCCGCGATGACGAACGACCACATCGCCATGCGGCCGACATTGATGCCGACCAGGCCCGCGGCCTCGCGGTCCGCGGCCGCGGCGCGCATGGCGCGGCCGAGCAGGCTCTTCTGGAAAAAGACGTGGGTGCCGATCATCACCGCGAGCGTGATGCCGAACACCCAGAGCGCCTGCGGCGGCAGGGTGATGCCGGCGAAGGCGATGTTGTCGTTGCCGCTGAAGCTCGGCAGGCCTGCGGGCGCCTTGCCGAGGGTGAGCATGACCGCGGCGCGCGTGGTGATCGCCACCGCGATGGTGATGAGCGTCAGCAGCATCGGGCTCGGCGTCTTAAGCGGGTGGATGGCGAGCCGCTCCGAGACGAGGCCGAGCAGCGCCACGATGGCGACGGCGACCGGCACCAGCAGCAGCGGCGCAAGGCCCAAATTCACGTGGAGGAAGGCGCCGATCATGCCGCCGGCCATGACCCATTCGCCCTGCGCGAAGTTGATGGCGTCGGTGCTTTTGAAGATCACCGTGAAGCCGAGGGCGACGAGCGCGTAGATGCTGCCGGTGACGAGGCCGCTGGCGACGAGTTGAAGGATCTGGCTCCCGTCCATCGCCGGGCTTCAGACCTCGCCGAGGCGCCGATGGCTGAACCGCCGCAAGGTGATGCCGAGGCCCGCGAAGGCGGTGCGTGCTTCCGCGAACCACTGTTTCAGCACGGCGCTTTCCTCGGCCACGCTCGAGGCGCCGAGCCCGGCCGCGCGCGCCGCCTCGTCGGCGGCCACGATCTCGGCCGCCACGTCGTTCGGCGCCAGCCACGCGCAGTGATAGCCATTCAGCTCGAGATCGCCGATCACGTGCTCGATCTCGCCTGTCACCTCGTCGCGCATCGCGGCGGTCCATTCCTTGGCGCGTTCGGTGAGATAGACCCAGCCGAAGGCGACATGGCGCTCCTTATCGGTGACGAGGCGCTTGAGGATCGCGGTCGCGACGGGATCGGTGGCGTGGCGGAGATGGCTGCGATAGAGCTCGAGATCGATGCCGTCCTGAACCGCGACATGGGCGGCGATGTAGGCATCGACCGAAACGCCGGGATCGAACGCCTTCCTGTGGAAGCCCTGGTTGAAGAGCTCGGCGTATTCGGGGCTGGCGGGCGCCTGGCGATAGCCGCCGGCGAGCTCGGCGAAGCGCCAGCAGCATTCCACGTGCCAAGCTTCCTCGGTGCCGCGCACCGTCAGGAACATCTTGGGATCGCTCTCGCCGTTATGCTCGAGGCAAATGCGGATCAGGATCGCCGGCGTTTCCGGCATGCCGCCGTATTCGGTCCAGGCGCGCCGGCTCCACGCCAGCGCCGCCGCGTCGAGCGCCTTCGTCGGATAAGCCGTGCGGTCGAAGCTCTTCCACGGAATGTGGCGTTCCGGATCCCAGCGCCCCTTCTTCGCCTGCTCGTAGAGCGCGCGGATGCTGACGAACTTGGGCTCGAGATGCAGCGGAAAACGGCGCTCGACGAGCGGCGGGCTCCGGCGCCGCTTGAGGCGCTCGGCCGTGGCGGTGGTCATTAGATTGTTCCGAGCTTGGGATGGAAGAACGGCTTGAGGGTGATGCCCCAGGGCTCCATTTGCTTGCGGATGCGCTTGACGCTGGCGACGAACACCGGCGCCTCGAGCTTTTCGATGGTGGCGCCGAGGCCGGCCTCGTAGGTGACCCGGTCGGCCTCCACCTCCGCGCGCGAGGCGGGATTGTCGGGCGCCAGCCACGCGCTGTGATAGCCGTTCAGCTCCACCTTCTCGATCATGGTGACGACGGCGTCCTCGACGATGCGCAACTCCGCCTTCGAGAGCTCCGGTGCGCGGCGCTCCATGTAGGCCCAGCCGAAGGCGCAGTGCCGGACCTCGTCGCGCATGATGAGGCGCAACACCTTGTTGGCCACCGGGTTGGTCGTGATCGCGATGAGATGCTCGAACACGTCGAACGCGATCTCCTCGGCCGCGCAGACGAGGCTCGCGACGATCGCCTCGAGCGTGATCGCCGGATCGAGCGCCATCTTGCGCACGCCGTGGGTCGAGACCGAGCCCTGGAACGCCGATTGCACCGGCTCCTTCACGTAGCCCCCGAGCTTCTCGGCCATGAGGTAGCAAACCTCGGCATGGCGCGATTCCTCCTGGGTGCGGATCGTGAAGAAGAACCGCATGTCCGGCGGATGCCGCTCCTGGCAGAACCGTATCTGCAGCGCCGGACTTTCGGAGATGGCGCCGTATTCGCCCCAGGCGCGGCGGCTCCAATAGAGCCGCGCGGCCCAGAGCTGCTCGGGCGTCTTGTCCGAGAGATCGAGCTCGTCCCACGCCACCGCCGTCTGCGGATCCCACTGGTTCTTGATCGCCGTCCGATAGAGCTCGCGGATCTTCGGTATGCGCACCGAAAGATCGAGCGGGAAGCGCATCTCGGGCTGGTCGAGCAGTGAGGGCGCGGCAACGGCGGACATGGCACGAGCTCCGTCTATCGGTTGGCTGGCCGAACCTCGGCTTCGACTCTCAGACGACCAGGCGCCAGCGATTGTCCTTCCAGGTGATCACGGTTCCGTCGGCCTTGGAAAGCCCGGAATGCTTGTCGGCCGCGAAGGTGAAGTTACCGCCGACGCCGGGATAGGCCTTGATCCCCTCAATGGCGGCACGGATCTTCGCCTTGTCGCCGCCGCCGGCCTTCAGGGCCACCGCCGCGAGATTGATGGCGTCGTAGGTCTGCGCCACGAACTGGTTCGGCGCCTGCTTGAACTTCGCCTCGTAGCGCTTGGTGAGATCGGCGATGCGCGCCTTGACCGGATCGTTCGCCGGCAGATCGGCGCCGACCGGGAACTTGACGCTCAGCAGGAACGTGCCTTCGGCGGCGCCCTCGGCGAGCTTCATGTAGCGGTCGTCGACGAAACCGTAGCTGTGCATGATGGCACGGTCGCCCAAGCCAAGCTGCTTGGCCTGCTTCAGGAACACCACGCCGCTCGGCGTGATCGTCCAGCAGAGGATCGACTTGGCGTCGCTGTTCTTGATGCGCGTCAGCTGCGCGGTGAGGTCGGTGTCGCCCGGATTGAAGCTCTCGTAGAGCACCTTGATGCCGCGCTTGGGCGCCACCTTCTCGAGCTGCTCCTTGGCGGACGCGCCGAAGCCGGAGCTGTCGGCGAGCATGGCCACCGATTTCATGCCGCGCTTATCCCAGAAATCGCTCGCGATTTCGAGAATCTGGTCGTCGTCGATCGTGCTCTTGAACGTCCACTTGCGCTCGGCGACCGGGTTCACGATCTGCATGCTGCCTTCGGTGGAGATGAAGGGCATGCCGGCGCGCTCGGCGATCGGCACCATGGCGAGCGCGATGCCGCTGGCATTGCCGCCGCCGACGATGATGTCGACCTTGTCCTGCTCGATCAGGCGGCGCGTGGCGGTGACGCCGCGCGAGCTCTGGGTTTCCGCGTCGTAGAACACCCACTCGATCTTCTTGCCGGCGATGCCGCCGGCGGCGTTGATCTCCTCGATCGCGAGCTCCATGCCGCGCTTCATGTGGTCGCCCAAGAACGCGCCGGGCCCGGTGACCGACAGAATGGTGCCGATCTTGACCGTGCTGGCCTGGGCCCGGAGCACGCTCGGCGCCGCGATCGCCGCCACCGCACCGCCGACACCGATGATGAATTCACGACGCTTCATGGAAGCCCCCTCTCGCTGGTTGGATTTGAATTACAGTGGAACGCTGAAGCCGTAACGCACGACGTCGCCGCGATAGATCGAGCGGCCGGACATGACCACCGAGCCGTCCTTGGCGACGTAACGGAGATGGCGCACCAACGCGGGCTCGCCCGGCAGGATGCGCAGATGCTTGGCGCTCTCGGCGTCGGCGCCGGCGGCCTCGACCTGCATCTCGACGCGGTCGAGCACCACGGACTGCTTCAGCCAATCGAGCAGCGAACGCGATTCGGCGTCGGCGCGCTTCAGGCGCTGGCCGAGCCGCTTCGGAAGATAGCGGTGATCGAGCACAATCGGCACGACGCCGACCAAGCGCAGGCGCGCGATATAGAGCACGTTGGCGCCGAGCGCGGGATCGGGCGGCACGTCGGCGCGGGGCTTTGCGCCCATGGCCAGCACCCGCGCCGTCATCGGGCGGCCGCCGCTGGCCGAGCCGTCGAAGAAGCTGGCGAGCGAGCGCTCCTCGATCTTGCCGGCCGCGACGAAGGTGCCGATGCCCTTGACGCGGCGGAGGAAGCCTTCGTCGACCAGCTGCTGGATCGCCTGGCGCGCCGTCATGCGGCTCACGTCGAAGCGATCGGCCACCTCTTCGTCGCCGTAGAATCGCGCTTCGGCGGCGCTCCGCGACACCTCGGCGACGAGGCGGCGGGCGATCTGCGCGTAGAGCGGCAGCGGCGACGAGCGGTCCACCGCCGCGGGCGCGAATTCGCCTTCGGAAGGAAGCTTGACGTCAAGGCGCACGGGCGATTACCCTAACTTCTTGTCTAGACATTAATACAAGAGATCACGGTTGTAAACGGGGACAAGATCTTGCAGCCGGATCCGGGTTCGGACGGGAAGCGCATCTTGATCGGGCGGCGGGCGCGGCGCATGCGAAACTTTCTCACCCGCGGCCGCAGAATTTCTCCGGCGCGCGCGTGAACGCCACTCCGCCCGAGACGCCGCTCGGCCGCGCCGCGCGCCTCCTGCCCGGAATCCTCGTGAGCGGCGTCATCGCCATGGCGGCGACCTTCCTCAGCGAGCATTACGGCGGCCCGGCCATGCTGTTCGCGCTGCTGCTCGGCATGGCCTTCCACTTCCTCTCGCTCGAAGGCCGCTGCGCCGCCGGCATCGATTTCGCGACGCGCACGGTCTTGCGCCTCGGCGTGGCGCTCCTCGGCTTCCGCATCACGCTGGACCAGTTGACGGCGCTCGGCTGGTTCGCGCCGGCGGTGACGCTCGCGGGCGTGGCGGCCACGATCTTGTTCGGGTGGGCGGCGGCGCGCCTCTTCCGCCAGCCGGCACAATTCGGGCTATTGACCGGTGGCGCCGTCGCTATCTGCGGCGCGTCGGCGGCACTGGCGATCGCCGCGGTGCTGCCGAAGCATCCGAACGCGGAGCGTGACACGATCTTCGCCGTGATCGGTGTCACGACCCTCAGTACGGCGGCGATGGTGATCTATCCGGTGCTGCTGCGCACCCTCGGCATGCCCGACGCGGAGGTGGGCTTCTTCCTCGGCGCCACCATCCACGACGTGGCGCAGGTGGTGGGTGCGGGCTACAGCGTCTCGGCCACCGCCGGCGACGTCGCGACGATCACCAAGCTGATGCGGGTGGCGCTCTTGGTGCCGGTGGTGGCGGCGCTCGCCCTCGCCTATCGCAGCCCGAGCAGCGAAGGCGGACGGCGCGGCATGAAGCTGCCGTGGTTCCTGATCGCGTTCGTGCTGTTCGCCGGCATCAACAGCGCGGGCTTCGTGCCGAAGCCGGCGGTCGAAATCCTCAATCACGCCTCGCGCTGGTGCCTCGTGATCGCGATCGCGGCGCTGGGCATGAAAACCTCGCTCGCCGCCCTCGGCAAGCTTGGCTGGCGCCCGGTGGCGCTCATGGTCGCGGAAACGGTGTTCCTCGCGGCGCTGGTGCTCGCCGTCGTGGCGTGAGGCGGCGCGGATCGCTGCGCCTCGCTTGCGTCCATCCTTCGAGGCCGCGCCAAGTGGCGCGGCACCTCAGGATGAGGTTCATTTGTTGCAGCAAAATTGGCCTCATCCTGAGGTGGCCGCCTCCTTAGGTGGCCCTCGAAAGATGGACGCGCGCGGTGTATCCCGCGCTCTACCGCTGCACCCGTGCCACCTTCATCTTCTCGTCGACGAGCTTGCCCTTCTCGATGACGACCTCGTTGTCGAGGATGACGGTGCAGTCGCGCATCGGCACGTCGTAGTGGCCGCGCGTGCGGCGCTTGCCGCCACCCTCGCTGTTGGGGCCGGTGGAGAACAGGAAATTGCCGGGGAAGACGCGCGCGGCGGCGCGGCTCCGCTCGGGCGAATCGCCGTTGAGGGCGATGCCATACCAGCGCGCCTGCGGATTCATGCCCCAGCCGAGATGCGAGACTGCATAGGGATCGCGGTCGTCGGGCCCGGTCTTGTTGTCGTCTAGCCAGTCGCGCATCAGCTTCGCGTCGAGCCCGCCCTCGAGCTTGACGATGTGGCCCTCGCGGATCTCGAGCCGGATCGGATCGTGGACGTAGCGGCAATAGGGCAGGATGACGATATCGCCCGGCTGGATCACGACCGTGCCGGTGGCCGAGCCTTCGTTTGGAAACGTGTGGACGTGGCCGGCGCCCCAATGATCGAAGCGCCCGCGCTCGTCAGCGTAGCCGTATTGGCTCATCACCGGATACTCGCCGCAGGTGTAGCGGAGATCGGTGCCGGCATCGCTGATGACCCGCACTTCGCGCGTCTTGGCAAGGCGCTGATGCGCGTGCTGCACCGCCTCCTTGATGCCCGGCGGCGCCATGAGCTGCTCGAGCTCGTCGGGCGCGTCGATGATCATCTGCACCCGGGTGCCGCCCGCGCGCACCTCCTTCAGCCACGAGCTAAAGAGCGGCACATGGAAGATCGTGATCATGTCGGCGGCCTTCACCGCCTCGAGCGTGCCCTTGCACTGGCCGATGGTGGGCACGCCCACCTTGGTCCAGCCCGGCACGAAGTTGACGCACATTTCGTAGATGTCGGCGCTGAGATCGTCGGCGGCGGCGAAAGCGGCGGCCACGTATTCGCGCCGCGTGCCGAGATCGCTGACCACGGCGATGGTTTCGCCCTTCTTCACCTGGCAGAGCTCGAACTGCTTCCGGAACAGCATCGCGAGCTTGGCGGGATTGACTTCCTGCGGGCGGGCGGCGGCTTCGGCCATGGGGTCGGCTCCCTTGTGCGCTGCCGCGCAGGGGAGGCGCGGACGGCCGAATTTAGGACCGGGCGGCGACGGCCTGTCAATACCGAACCATTGTCATTATTGGCCGCCGGTCAGGCGGCTGCCGCGGATCCGTCGCCCTCGGCCGGGGCCGCGTAGAAGTAGCCGCAGCCGCGGAGAATGAGGCCGATCACCTGCTCGGTCGCGCGCCGGAACTGCGCGTCGGACAGCGCCGAGACGCCGAGCACCGCGCGCACTTGCGCCTCGAAATCGGCGTAGGTCTGCGTCACCGCCCAGATCGCAAAGAAAAGATGCTTGGGATCGAGCGGCATCATGCGCCCGGCGCGGATCCAGTGCTCGAACACGCGCGTCTTGGTGTTGACGAGATGGCGGAGCTCGGTCTTGAGATAGGGCCCGATCTCGCCGGCGCCGTGGATGACCTCGTTGGCGAACACCTTCGAGGCGTTGGGATAGAGCCGCGAGAAGCGCATCTTGGCGCGGAGATATTGCTCGAGCGCCGCGCGCGGTTCCACGTCTTCGCGGATGATGTCGGTCTCCGCGAGCCAGAGGCGCAGGATGTTTTCGAGCACGGCGCGATAGAGCGCGCGCTTGCTCTTGAAATAATAGTGGAGGTTGGGCTTGGGCACGCCGGCCTTGGCCGCGATCTCGGCCGTCCGCGCGCCGGCGAAACCGGCGCGCGCGAACACTTCCTCCGCCGCGCGCAGGATGTTGTCCTCGTTGAGGCGGCGGATGCGCCCCTTGGGCCGGCGTTCCGCGCCCGATTTACTTTGTGCCGAAGAGCCGATCACCGGCATCTCCCAATCCCGGAACGATGTAGGCGTGCTCGTTTAGACCTTCGTCGACGGCGACGGTGTACACGGTCACGTCCGGATGCTCCGACTGCATCGCGGCGACGCCGGTGGGCGAGGCCACGAGGCACGCGAACTTGATGTTATCGCAGCCGATGTCCTTGAGCCGGCGCAGCGCCGCGCAGGCCGAATGGCCGGTGGCCAGCATCGGATCGCACACGACGACCAGGCGCGAGGCGATGTCTTCTGGCACTTTGAGATAATACTCGACCGCGCCGAGCGTGTCGGGATCGCGATAGATGCCGATATGGCCGACGCGCGCCGAAGGCACGAGCTCGAGCATCGAATCGACGAGGCCGAGCCCGGCGCGCAGGATCGGCACCAGGCAAAGCTTCTTTCCGGCCAGCACCGGCGACTTCATCCGCGCGAGCGGCGTTTCGATCTCGATCTCGGTGAGCGGCAGGTCGCGCGTGATCTCGTAGAGCATCAGCATCGCGATCTCGCGCGTGAGCTGGCGGAACTCGCTGGTGCTCGTGCCCGATCGGCGCAGCAAGGTGAGCTTATGCTGCACCAGGGGATGGACGACGATGTGGACGTTGCTGGACATGAAGTCTCCGTCGTGATTCGGGCGGGCCGCCTCAGAACACGGTCCCGTCGCTGTCGATCTGAAAGGGCGGGCCGCCGTCGGCGCGCAAGCTGCGGGCGATCCGGCGCCCCGCGGCCCAGGTGCCGCCTTCGAGGACGCGCGCCAGCGGTAGCGCCTCGCGATCCAAGCCGAGCCGCGCGCGGAGCGCGTCGGCGATACGGTCGAGCAAGGCCACGGTGAGTGCCCGCCATTCGACCACGGCCTCGTCGCCGACCGCGAGGCGGCGCCCGGCCAGCGCGGGATCGCGCGGCACTATCAGGCCGAGGTCGACCATGAGCCCGCCATTGCGGTATTCGGCGAGGCCGGTCAGCGCGTCGATGCCGTTGACGGCGATGCCCGAATCCTGGATCGGCTCGATGAGCGAATAGGTCAGCCACTGCGAGAGCTTGTGGAACGGCACGAGACCGGCGCTGGCATCGTCGGCACGGGCGGCCGAGTGCCGCCAAACGTCGCCGAGATTGCGCCCGGCGAGCACGATGCGCCCCGGCCAGATCGGGCCGAAGCCGCGCAGCACGGCCGCGAGGATCGCCGAGGCCGCGAGCTTTCCGCCCGAGGCCTCTTTGGCGAGATGATCAAAGAGATGGCCGGGCCGCGCCGGTCCGTTGCCGGCGGGATCGGCAAAGAGATTCGGCGCCGCCGCGAGCGTCGCGCCGAGCCGGCGCATCAACGCCGCGCGTCCCTCGAGGCCGGTCATGGGATTCGCGGCGGAAATCTGGAACGCGCCGGCGAGCCGCTCGGTCGCGAGGGCGGAGAGGCCGGCCGCATCGGCGCGCAAGGGCCGCCGCGGATCGCTCGAGAACAGACCGGCGCGGAACATGTCGAAGCTCGCGATCGCGAGGCCGTCGGAGCGCTTGTAGGTTTCGCCGCCGGCTTCGCGATAGAACCAGGCGGGCCCGGCCCCGGCATCGAGCAGCACGGACGTGATCGCGAGATCGAAACGAATGCGCGCGATCTCGGCCGCCGGCAGGCGCGCGAGGCCGCGCGCGGCCTCGCCCCAGCGATCACGCCCGCCGGCGGCGAAGTGGCGCCAGCGGCTGTGGAACGGAATGGCGAGCGTCGGATAGTTCGCGCGCACGGTTTCGAGCACGTAGTCGGCCGCCGCGTCGAGCCGCTCCGAGCGATAGCGGAAATGCGGCAGCGCATCGCGCTCGGCCAAAGCGAGCAACTGCGCGGCGCGGGCGCGAACCGCGTCCGCGGTGCAGAGCCATTCCGCCGCGCGCCCTGCCGTCTCGCCGTGGGACTTTTCCGAAACGCTAGTCTTCAAGGCGCCGTCCCTTGGCGCTGGCGAGCTCGTCGGCGGTGGCCGCGCGCTCCGTGTAGTAGCCAGCGGCGCGCTTGGCATCGAGCTCGACATGAGCATCGGCGGGAATGAGCTCGGGCGGGATCTCGACGCGATGGACCACCTCGATGCCGCTCTCGACGATGGGCTTGAACTTCATGTCGCTCATCGAGGCGAAGCGGTCGATGCGCGTGATGCCGAGCCAATGCAGCACGTCGGGCATCAGCTCCTGGAAGCGCATGTCCTGCACGCCGGCGACGCATTCGGTGCGGGCGAAATAGGTTTCGGCGCGGTCGCCGCCGTCCTGGCGCTTCCGCGCGTTGTAGACCAGGAATTTGACGACTTCGCCGAGGGCCCGGCCTTCTTTGCGGTTGTAGACGACGAGGCCCGCACCGCCCTCTTGCGCCGTGCCGACGCAGAGCTCGATGCCGTGCGCGAGATAGGGTCGGCAGGTGCAGATGTCGGAACCGAACACGTCAGAGCCGTTGCATTCGTCGTGCACGCGGCACGCCACCTTGCGCTTCGGATCGGTGAGCGCGCCGATGTCGCCGAAGAGATAGATGGTGATGCCGCCGATCGGCGGCAGGAACACGGCAAGATCGGGCCGTGTCACCAGCTCCGGAAACATGCCGCCGGTATGCTCGAACAGCGCGCGGCGCAATGCGCTTTCGGCGATGCCGAAGCGCTTGGCGATGCCGGGCAGATACCACACCGGCTCGATCGCCGCTTTCGTGACCCGTGCCGATCCGTTCGGGTGGAGGATCTTGCCGTCCGGCTTGAGGCGCCCGGCGGCGATGGCCGCTTGGAGCTCGGGCATGTGGATGTGCGCGCGGGTAACCGCGATGGTCGGCCTTATGTCCCAGCCTTCCTTCAAGCGGTCGGCGAAAACGTCGGCGACGAGATGGCCCCAGGGATCGAGCGACACGATCTTGGCGGGATCCGCCCATTGCGGATGCGGGCCGATGGGCTCGACCGGCAGCGTGTTGGTGAGGTCCGGGACGTGGATGGGATCGAGCTTGCCCGCGGCGATGGCGAGCGCGCGATAGACGGCGTAGGAACCGGAATGCGCGCCGATCACGTTGCGCCGGCCGCTATTGAGCGTCGCGACCAGCGGGCCGCGCTCGGCGGCAGTGGCGGCGCCCCAGCGGATCGGCGGCGCCTTGCCGCCGCCACGCGGATGCGAGGTGAGCTGGATATGATGTGTCTTCATCGCGTCAGGGCTCCCCGGAAGCCGCTGCTCCGATTATACCATCGCAAAAACTGACCATTTGGTCAAGAGTTTCAAGATCGTACGGGCGCCTGGCGGCGATGCCGGCGCGGCGCGGCGGGACGCCCCCGCGGCAACACCGGCGCGGCGCGCTCGGGCGGCGCTGCATAATTCGCGCACAGATGAGCTAATTCCTTGGCATAGGTGCATGCGCATCGGGCGCGGCCGCCGGGCCGGATGCGGCGAGAGGGCCGTTCGATCGGCGTTTGCGCGCCTTCGGGGCGCGTGGTATGAATCTTGCGAACCTGATCAACTGTTCAGGTCCCGAGGCGTACGGCGCCGCCCCGGGTATCGGGTGCCAACGCATCGGGCGGGGCATCGCGAGGAGACCGCTTTGGCTACGATTCCGGTCGTCGATATCGGCAATAGCTTCGCGCCCGACGAGGCCGCGAGCATCCGCGCGGCGCGCGATCTTTGCACCGCCCTGGAGCGCATCGGCTTCGCCTATGTGGTGGGCCACGGCGTGCCGCAGGCCTCGCTCGACGCCGCCTTCGCCGCCTCGCGCGCCTTTCACGCCCAGCCGATGGAGCGCAAGCGCTCGCTGGCCATCAACGCCTTCCACCGCGGCTATATGGGGATGGCGACCTCGACCATCGTCACCTCGAGCGTGGCGAAGGTGACGCGGCCGAATCTCAGCGAATCGCTGATGATCATGCACGAGCTCGCGCCGGACGATCCGGATCGCGCGGCCGGCAAGCCGCTCCAGGGGCCCAACCAGTGGCCGGATTGGATGCCGGGCTTCAAGGCCACGATCCAGGCCTACATCGCCGACGTGGACGTGGTGGCGCGCCATGTGGTGCGCCTGATTGCCCGCGCGCTGGACCTTCCGCCCCATTCGCTCGACCGGCATTTCGTCAAGCCGACGACGTTCATGCGCCTCCTCCACTATCCGCCGCATCCGCCGGAGGCGCCGGAAAACCAGTTCGGCTCGGCGCCGCACACCGATTACGGGATCATCACGCTTCTCGCCCAGGATGACAGCGGCGGCCTCGAAGTGCGCCCGCGCGGCGGCGAGTGGCTGGGTGCCCCGCCGATGCCAGGCAGCTTCGTGCTCAACGTCGCCGACATGCTGGCGCGCTGGACCAACGACCGGTTCGTCTCGACGCCGCACCGAGTCATCAACACCTCGCGGCGCGACCGCTATTCGCTGCCCTATTTCTTCGACACCAGCATGGATGCGGTGATCGAGTGCCTGCCCACCTGCACGGGGCACGGCAATCCGCCGCGCTACGCGCCGGTGCGCTACGGCGACTATCTGATGGATCGGCTCAACAAGAACTACGACTACCGCAAGCCTGACGCGGCGGACGAAACGCCGCGGAAAGGCGAAGCATCGGCCGGAACCGGTGCGCGTGCGCCGGCCCACTAGGCCCGGTGCGTCAGGGCTATGGCTTCATCATCCGAGGAGGGCAAGACCATGAATTTCACGTTCGACCGCCGCCGGCTCATGCTGGCATCGCTCGCCACCGCCGGCCTCGTGGCCGCCGGTTGGCCGCGCAAGGCCGCGGCACAGGCCGCCAAGCTCGTCGTCAACACCTATGGCGGGCGTTGGGAGAAATACTGGCGCGGCGACCTCATCCCCGGCTTCACCAAGGCGAGCGGCGTGGCGCCGACCATCGACGTGGGCCTCGGCAAGAACTTCATCGCCAATCTGCGCGCCGCCGGCGTCGAGAAGCCGCCCTACAGCGTGCTGATGGTCAATGAGAACATCGCCAGCCTGGTGCGCGCCGAGGGCTATTTCGAGCCGATCCCGGCGGCGAAAGTGCCGAATCTCGCCAACGTCTATCCCAACCTCCGCAACGCCGGCGACAACGGCGTGCGCGCCATCGTCTCGGCCATCGGCATCGGCTACCGCAAGGATCTCGTGAAGACGCCGCCGAAATCCTGGGCCGACCTTTGGACCAATCCCGAATTCAAGGGCAAGATCGGCCTCTATCAGATCGGCAACACGGCCGCGATGCTGTTCCTGCTGCTCACCGCCAAGATCTTCGGCGGCTCGGAGGGCGCCATCGACCGCGCCTTCGCCGAGATCAAGAAGCTGCTCCCCTTCGCGCAGGCCGATTGGAGCGGCACGCTCGCCACCCTGCTGACGCGCGGCGACGTGACCGTGGCGATGGTGGATTTCCCCGAGATCGTGGCCCTCCAGAAGAAGGGCGTGCCGGTGGAGATGGTGGTGCCGACCGAGGGCGTCGTCGCCTTCGAGCAATCGTTCAACGTGCTGAAGCACGCGCCGGCCAAGGAAGACGCCTACAAATACCTCAACTACGTGCTCGATCCGGCGGTGCAGGAAGGCATGGCGAAGGAATTCTTCACCTCGCCGACCAACACCAAGTCGAAGATCGACGCGGCGCTGGCGCCGAGCATCCCGATCCATGGCGCCAAGATGGCCTCGCTCGTCCAATTCGACTGGGCGAAGGTGAATCCGCAGGTCGCCGCCATCACCGACCGCTGGAACCGGGAGATGAAGTGACGCGGCGCAGCGCCGGCCGCGCGGGCGACCGCCCCATGGGCGGCCGCATGCCGTGACCAAGCTCGTACTCGAACGGCTGCAGAAGCGGTTCGGGGCCGTGCACGCGATCCGCGATCTCGACCTCGCCGTCGGCGAGGGCGAGCTCGTGTCGCTGCTCGGCCCCAGCGGCTGCGGCAAGACGACGACCTTGCGCTGCGTGGCGGGCTTCGAATTCCCCGACGAAGGCCGCATCGCCTTCGACGGCGCGGACATCACCGATCTGCCGCCCGAGCGGCGCGACATCGGCATGGTGTTCCAGAATTACGCGCTGTTCCCGCACATGACCGTGCGCCAGAACCTCGCCTTCGGCCTCGAGATGCGCCGCATCGACCGCGCGGCGGCGGCGGCGCGCATCGAGCGCGTGCTCGGCATGGTGCAGTTGGGCGGCATGGCCGAGCGCTATCCGCGCCAGTTGAGCGGCGGGCAGCAGCAGCGCGTGGCGCTGGCCCGCGCGCTGGTGATCGAACCCAAGCTGCTGCTGCTCGACGAGCCGCTGGCAAACCTCGACGCGGCCTTGCGCGAGGAGATGCGCTTCTTCATCCGCGATCTGCAGCGCCGGGTCGGCATCACGGCGCTCTACGTCACCCACGACCAGGCCGAGGCGATGGTGATGTCGGACCGCATCGTGGTGATGTTCGACGGCGCCATCGCTCAATTGGGCCCGCCGGCCGAGATCTATCAGCGCCCCTCCACGGCGCGGATCGCCAAATTCGTCGGCCGCGCCAATCTTCTACCCGGCACGATCGAGGCCAGCCTCGGCGGCGCCTCGCACCGCGTGGCGACCGTGCTCGGCCCGGTCGCGGCACGGCACGACAAAGCCCTCGCCGCCGGCACCAAAGTGACGCTCGCGGTGCGGCCCGAGGCGGCGGTCTTGACCGCGGCCGCGCCCGCGGACCGGCCGAGCTTTCGCGTGCGCGTCGAGCAGAGCTATTTCCTCGGCGGCGCCGTCGATCACGTGGCGCGCGCCGCCGATGCCGGCATCGTCTTCGTCGTTTCGACCGCGCCGTCGAATGCGCTCGCCCCCGGCACCGACGCCTCGATCTCGTTCGCCGAGCGCGATGCCTGGATCATGGCGGACGAACCGTGACGGCGGGCGTCCTTCCGCTCACCGGAAGCGCCCCACGGAAGCCGCGCCGCCGGTGGCTGCCGGCGCATTATTGGCTGGTGGCGCCGGCGCTGGTGCTGATCGGCGTCTTTCTCGTGTTGCCGTATTTCAACATCATCGTGATGAGCTTCCGCGCGCCGGCGGTGGGCGCGCCCTATGCCCCCGGCTTCTCGGGCGGCAATTACCTCCGCATCCTCTCGGATTCCTATTTCCTCGGCGTACTCGCGGATACGGTGTTCCTCGGCTTCGTCACCGCCCTCGTCTGCCTCCTCCTCGGCTATCCGGTCGCATACCACCTCGCGCGCACGCGTTCGCGCTTCCGGGGCCTGCTCTACGTGTTCGTGCTCTCGCCGCTGCTGGTCGGCGTCGTCATCCGCACCTTCGGCTGGCTGATCCTCCTTTCCGGCAACGGCGTCATCAACCGCGCGCTCGTCGATCTCGGCCTCGCCGAGCGCGCGCTCACGCTGATGAACAACCGCTTCGGCGTGACCGTCGCGCTGGTGCACGTGTTTCTCCCGTTCATGATCCTGCCGCTGGTGGCCGCGATCGGCTCGATCGACCCCAACCTCGAGGCCGCGGGGCGTTCGCTCGGCGCGGGCCGCTGGACGGTGTTCCGGCGCATCTTCCTGCCGCTCTCGCTGCCCGGCATCCAGGCGGGCACGATCCTGGTCTTCGTGCTGGCGATGAGCGCATACGTGACGCCGGTGATGCTCGGCGGCGCGCAGGTGAAGACCATGCCGGTGCTCGTCGTCCAGAACCTGATCGACAATTTCCAATGGCCGATGGGTGCCGCACTGGCACTGGTGCTCGCCGTCACCGGCATAGTGCTGGTGTGGGTTTACGCGCGGCTCACCGGTGCCTTGATGCGGGGCGTGCAATGAGCGCCGGGCGCGCGCGCCGCGGCGCGTGGCTGCGCCGGCCGTTCCGCGCCCTCCCTGCGCTGTTCGTGGCCGCGGTCTACGTGTTCCTGCTCGCGCCGATCCTCTTGATCGTGTTGCTGTCGCTCAACGCCGGCGAGTTCCTCGCCTTCCCGCCCCAAGGGCTCTCGCTGCGCTGGTATGGGGCGCTGTTCGGCAACGAGCCCTTCATGCGCGCCATCGGCACCTCGCTTTGGGTGGCGACGATTGCGGCCGCGGTCTCGACTGCGGTCGGCACGGCGGCGGCGCTGTTCTTCGTGCGCCACGCCGGGCGCATGCGCGAGACGCTGCGCATGCTGGTGATGATGCCGCTGATGCTGCCCGAGATCCTGACGGCGATCGCACTTCTATTCTTTGTCTACGCCACCGGCATCGGCACGCAGACCATGTTCGGCCTCGTCGTCGGCCACGTGCTGGTGACCTTGCCCTACGCCTTCATGAACGTGGCTTCGTCGCTCTACAATTTCGACCGCTCGATTGAGGAAGCGGCGCGGAGCCTGGGCGCGCGCCCTTTCACGGTCTTCCGGCGCGTGACCTTGCCGCTCATCAAGCCCGGCATCATCACCGGCGCGCTTTTCGCCTTCATCGTCTCGTTCGATCTCTTCAACATGTCGCTGCTGCTGAAGGGCATCGGCATGACGACGCTGCCGATCCAGCTGTTCGACTATCTCCGCTGGGATTTCGACCCGACCGCGGCCGCCGTCTCGAGTCTCAGCATCGTCATGACCTTCACGATCATCCTGTTCGTCGACCGCGTGATCGGCCTGCGCTCGCTGCGGTTCGGGTAAGCAAAACCGGCGGCCACGCATCGTATGCGTCCATCCTTCGAGGGCCGCCCAAGAGAGCGGCCACCTCAGGATGAGGTCCATTCTGTTGCAGCAAAATCTGCCTCATCCTGAGGCGCGCGCCTCTTGGCGCGCCTCGAAGGATGGACGCACGCACAATGCCGCAACCACCCGGGGTCGCGGCCTCAACGTATGTGCCAAAGATACCGCCGCCGGCAGGTGGCCTCGCCGTGATTGGTCACGTAGATGATCCGCTCCATCACGCGCCGATTCGCGCCGGCATCGGCCGCGTCGTCGCTCAAGACGACGCCCTTCAAGATGTTGCGGCCGCTCGGCAGGGCGTGGGGAAAGATCTGCGTGGTTTGCGGTGGGATCGGGCCGAGCTCGGTCTCGGCGAGGCCGGCGACCGGGCGCGGCTCGAGCCTGATCTTGACCGTCGCCGACGAGAGATTGACGACCGCCAAGCCGGCCCGCGGAAAGGCTTGCGCGCCGTTTTCGCCCGCGATGCATCCCTTGGGAAAGCCGCGCTCCGCGGCGGGCGGCGGCTCGGCGCGGGCCGGCGACGGCAAGCGCAGCGTCGCCGATACCGCGATGCCCGCCAAGCCGAGCAGCGACAGCGACGCCACGGCAAAGGCGCGGATTGGCAGGCGGAACTTTCCCTTCATGGCCGTTTTCGCAAGGCGCCCGGCGATGGCCGCGGTGCCGCCTGCGCTCCCTCCGGTGCGGCGTCGTTCAGTTCGTCTCCGACTCGATGTAGCTGCCATTGGCAATGTCGGGATCCACCTGCCAGAGGCGGCGGAGGACGCGGCGCTGGATATCATCCGACACCCGGCCGGGCAGAACGAGCTCGCGCACCGCGCGCCACAGCAGCGCCACGTCGTTCGCGCGATCGAGGGTCGCGGGATCGAGCCCGAGTTCCGCCAGTTTCGTGTGATCGCCGCTACGTGCCGCCTTTTCGCTGCTGCCGCTCACGCTGTCGTACTCCTGGCCCTGGGCCGGCGCCGGCGCCATCAACACGGCGGCCGCGATGCAGAGCGACGCGGCGACGGAGCGCCGGGCGCGCGGCCGTGGCGCGGGTTCGGGGTCGTTCGGTCTGTCGTGCGGGGCCGGCATCATGGAGCGCCTCCGTCGGGGTTGACCGGCGCAAACACTAGCGGACGCGGCGCGGCGGGCGCGTGAGCGGCCTCACTTCCGGGTCGCCATGTGTGTGAAGCAGCTCACACATGGCGCGGTTCGGGGCCGATTCGGGGCCTTTTCCCTTTCCGGCCCGGGCGGACGCTTGTATCGTCGCGGCGGTTTCAGTGAGCCGGCATCGGACGATGACGACATCAGGGCCGAGACCCGCGCGGCGCGAGAGCGGTGCCATCCGCTACATCGACCGCCGCCAGATCTTCGCCGAGCACGATTTTTTCCGCGGCCTGGCGCCCGCCGTCATCGAGGAGCTCGCGGCCCGCTCGCGCGTCGAACACTACCGGCGCGGCAAGACGATCTTCGCCAAGGGCAGCCCCGGCCGCGCCATGATGGCGGTGCTGCGCGGCAACGTGAAAATCTGTAGCGTTTCGCGCAACGGCCGCGAGGCCGTGCTCAACGTCATCGGCCCCGGCTACGTGTTCGGCGAGATCGCCGTGCTCGACGGCGGCCCGCGCACCGCCGACGCCGTGGCCGGCACGGAGTGCGACGTGCTGGTGCTCGACCGGCGCGACCTGATGCCGATCCTCGGGGCCAATCCCGACCTCGCCCAGCGCCTGCTCGAGATCCTGTGCGGGCGTCTGCGGCGGACGAGCGAGCAATTGGAAGACGTCTTCTTCCTCGACCTGCCCGGGCGGCTCGCGAAGGCGCTGCTACGCCCGCGCGATGGCGCCCCCAAGGGCGGACCGGCCGCGGCGGCCGTGGCCATCACCCAGCGCGAGCTCGGCGAGATGATCGGCATCTCGCGCGAGAGCATCAACAAGCAGCTCCACAAATGGCAGCGCGAAGGCATCGTCGCGATCTCCAAGGGCCGGATCGAAGTTCGCCGGCGCGAGGCGCTCCGCGCCATCGCGCGCCAAGCCGAGGATGAGGCGGGTTAGCCAAGCCCGCTCAGCGCGCAAGGCGCGCGGCCGCGGCACCGGCTTTGGCGCCGAGGATCACGGCCGCCAAGAGTCCGTTGCCCGAGAGATAACCGTCGCGGCCGGTGCCCGAGATGCCGCAGGCCGCGCCCCCGCCAGCGAAAAGATTGGGCAGCGATGAACCGCCCGGGCGCAGCACCCGCGCCTCGCCATCCACCACCAGGCCGCCCTGAGTGTGAAACAGCGCGCCGGTGATCTTGACCGCGCAATAGGGCGGCGCCAAGGACGGTTTATGGGCGAAATTCCGGCCAAAGCGGTCGTGGCCTTCGCCGGCCGCGAGACGCGCGACCTCGGCCATGGTTTCGGCCAGCGCGGTTTCGGGCAGGCCGGTTGCCGCTGCGAGTTCCGCGATCGTGCCGGTACGACGGATCACACCGGCCTTCTCGGCTTCACGGTAATCGTCCATGCCGAGGCCAAGCCGGTGCAGGCGCTCGTCGTAGATGTTCCAGGCGATGCCGCCCGGCTGGGCGATCACGTGCATGGCCTGTTCGGAATAGCCGCCGTGCTCATTCGAGAAGCGACGGCCGCGCATGTTCACCTGGAAGCCGCCCTCCATCATCAGGGCCCAAGTGATGAGAATGTTGTGCGGCGTCGCCACCGAGCCGTGGCCCTGATAGGCGCCGAGATGGCGCGTGGCGGCGCCGAGCGCCTCGCCCCAGCGCAGCGCGTCGCCGCGATTGCCGGCATGCCCGTGGAAATAGGCCGCACCCATTTCCGGAATGTGCCGCCGCACGAGTTCGGGATCGCCGCCGAAGCCCGAGCAGGCGAGCACCAGGGCGCGGCAGCCGATGCGCTCGCGCGCCCCGTTGGGCCGCGCGAGTTCCACGCCGGTGACGCGGCCGCCGGGATCGGCGAACAGCGCGGTCACCTGCGCATCGGCGACGATGTCGGCGCCGGCCCCGCGCGCCGCCCTGAGTAGGCCCGCCACGAGATCGGCGCCGCTGCGCGACGGCGGCGCGTGCATGCGCATCCGGCTGTGGCCGGGATAGAGGAAGCCTTCCACCAAAGTGAGCTCGAGCCCGTGGCGTTCGATGAGCCAATCCACCGTCGGCCCCGAGGCGCCGGTGACCGCGGCCACGAGGTCGGGATCGTTCTCGCCGTGCGCCTTGGCCTGGATGTCGGCGGCGAACAAAACCGCGCTATCGTCGACGCCGCGCGCAGCCTGCACCTTGGTTCCCGCCGCCGGAATCATGCCCGACGACATCGCCGTGGAGCCGCTCGGCGACGGGTCGCGCTCCAGCACGAGCACGTCTGCGCCGGCATCGCGGGCCGCGAGCGCCGCGGTGAGGCCGCAAGCGCCGCCGCCGATCACGAGCACCGGAACCTCCAGCGGGAAGGCGAAGCCGGCGGCGGGCAGAACGCTCATGCGCGAAGCACCGCCGCCGCCGCCTTGCAGTCGAGACGCGGCGCGATCGTGCCGAGCGAGGCGAGGCTCGATTCGTGGGCCTCGCGCGTGAAGGCGGCGCAACCGTCGTCCAGCAAGACGGTGCGGAAATCGCGCACATGGGCGTCGCGCAGGGTGGAAGCGACGCCGCCATTGGTGACGATGCCGCCCATCAGCAGCGTCTCGATCCCGGCTTTGCGCAGCACGAATTCGAGCCGGCTCATGTAGAACGCCGAATAGGCGACTTTCTCCACGGCAAGATCGGCCGGCGCCAGCGCATCGATGAGCGCATGGCCGAACGACCCGGGCGCAAAATCGCCGCGCCGGAGAAAGGGGCGAAGTTGCTTCAAATGCGGGCTCATCATCGGCTCGCCGCCCCGGCCGGGGATGAGCGTGAAATGGGTCGAGACGATCCAACCCCCGGCGGCGCGCACCACGTCCGCGAGGCTCGCGAGATTGGCGATGACCCGTTGGGCACCGGGCAGCGCCGCGCCGCCGCGCGCGTAGGCACCGCTTGGATGCAGGAAGTCGTTTTGCATGTCGACCAGCAGCAGCGCCGTGCGCGCGGGATCGAGGCGATCGGAAATCATGAGTCTTTCCGCCGAACGATGAGATTGCCGAAGCCGTCGACCGCGCCGGCGAGGTCGCTTTCGATCAGGATGGTCGTATCAGGCTGATCCAGCACCGCCGGCCCGGGCACCACGGCGCCGCGCGGCAGATCGAGCCGCCGGTAGAGCGCCGCCTCGCGCCAGCCGCCGTCGAGCCACACCGGCCGCGTGCCGCGCCGCGCTGCGGCCAGCGATGCCGCCGGATCGGAGCCGGGCTCGGGCGGCGCCAGCAAGGCGAGATCGAATTTTCGCCGTCGTCCGATGGCGGCGACGCGGAGATTGAGGATTCGCGCGCCGATGCCGGCGAGCGTGCGGCCGAATGCGGCGGAATAGGCCGCCTCGAACGCCGCGCGGATCCGCGCCCGGGTGATCTCGACGGTTCCCGCGCGCGCCGCGATCGGAAGCGGCACGGAGACGGTGTGCGTCTGCCCGAGATAGGACATGTCGAGCTCGACCGCGGTTTCGCGCGCCTCGAAATCGATGCCCGCGCGATCGAGCAGCGCCATGCCCTTGCCGGCCGCCTCCGCGACGGCGCCGGCGAGCGCCGCGACGTCGGCCTCGTCGAGGGTGCGGTTCACCGTCTGCACGAAATCGTGGCGCATGTCGGCGATCACGCAGCCCAGCGCCGAGGTGACGCCGGGATAGCGCGGCACCAGCGCGCTGCCGAGGCCGACCTCCTTCATCAGCGCGCCGACATGGAGGGCGCCGCCGCCGCCGAACGGCATCAGCGCGAAGTTGCGCGGATTGTGGCCGCGCTCGATCGAGACCAGGCGAATTGCGCCGGCCATGCGCGAATTGGCGACGCGCACGATGGCCTCGGCGGCCGCCATCGCGTCAAGGCCGAGCGGCGCCGCGATGTGGCGCGCGACCGCGTCCTTCGCCGCCGCCACGTCGAGGCGTTGGAGCTTGCCGCCGATCGGGCGCTCCGCGTCGATGCGCCCCAGGATGACGTTGGCGTCGGTGACGGTCGGGCGGTCGTTGCCGAGCCCGTAGGCGACGGGCCCGGGATTCGAGCCCGCGCTTTCGGGCCCGATCTGGAGGATGCCGCCCTTGTCGATCCACGCGATCGAGCCGCCGCCGGCGCCGATGGTGGTGATCTCGATCATCGGTGCGCGCACCACCATGCCGAAATCGATCGCCGTCTGCGCGCTCATCGCCGGTTTGCCGCCGGCGATCAGCGAGACGTCGAAACTGGTGCCGCCCATGTCGCAGGTGATGACGTTGGCGACTCCCGCGGCTTCGGCGATATGCTGGCAGGCGATGACGCCGGCGGCCGGGCCGCTCAGCGCCGTTTTGACCGGCCGTTCCGCGGCGCTCTCGACGCTCATCACGCCGCCGTTGGATTGCACGATCAGGAGCTGCCCGGCGAAGCCGTCTTCCGCCAGGCGCGATTCGAGGCGGCGGAGATAGCGCCCCACGGTCGGCTGGAGATAGGCGTTGAGCGCCGCCGTGGAGGTGCGCTCGAATTCGCGGATCTCAGGCAAGATATCCGACGACGCCGTGACGAACGCGTTCGGCCAGACCGCACGGAGCGCCGCGAGCGCCGCGCGCTCGTTGGCGGGATTGGCGTAGGCGTTGATGAAGACGATGGCGACCGACTCGACGCCGCGCTCGAGCAGCGTGCGCGCCGTGGCCTTCACCGCGTCGGGATCCACCGCCGTGCGGATCGTGCCGTCGGCGAGCGTGCGCTCGGCCACTTCGAGGCGAAGATCGCGCGGCACCACGGGCACGAACTGGCCCCAGAGGCCCCAGGTCGTCGGCCGGTCGCGGCGGCGCATTTCGAGCACGTCGCGGAAGCCCTTGGTGGTGATGAGTCCGGTGCGGGCACCCTTGCGCTCCAGCAGCGCATTGGTGCCGACCGTAGTGCCGTGGACGATGGTGGCGATGCGGCGCGTCTCGGCGCGGGCGCGCATGCCCTCGATGAATCCCGCGGCCTGGTCGCCCGGCACCGACGGCACTTTGGCGATGTCTATCCGCTTGTTCGCCTCATCGAGGAAGAAAACGTCGGTGAAGGTACCGCCGACGTCGACGCCGACCGCAAAGCGCGGCGTTGCCCCAGTCATTCGGCGGCCTTCGGCGCGGCGGCGCCGTAGCTTTCGAGTGCCGCTTCCCTTGTGACGTAGCCGAGGCGCACATCTTCGGCGATGGCCGCGGGGCGGCGTTCGGCGGCGGGTCCGTAACCGCCGCCGCCCGGCGTTTCGAGCCGCACCCGCTCGCCCTTCTTGAGCTTGGCGCTGCCGAGCTTGGAGACCATCGCCGGCTCCACCATGCGGCCGCCGACGGGGTAAGTGAAAATGTTGCGGAGGGCGGGTCCGCCGCCGAGCACGCCCGGCGGCGGGAATCTTCCCCGTTCGCCGAACAAATAGAGGTCGGCGGCTTCTTCCAAGAGCTCGATCTCGTAGACGGCGCCGAGGCCGCCGCGGTGGCGCCCCGCCCCGCCGCTGTCGGCGCGCAAGCTCCATTCCGTGAACATCACCGGATAGGCGGCTTCGAGGATTTCGAGCGGCGGAATGGTCGCGGTCGAGATCGGCGCGTTGCCGTGATTGAGCCCGTCGCCGAGAGGATGCCCGCCATGGCCGCCGCCGAAGAAGCTGAACATCACCCAGCGCCGCCCGTCGCGTCGGTGCCCCGCCAGCGAGAGCGCGTTGATGGTGCCGTAGGCACAGCCGTTGACCCGCTCGGGCGCGGCCTGCGCGAAGGCGGCGAAGATCACGTCGATGATGCGAAGAATTGTCTCGGTGTAGCCGCCGACCGGCTTCGGCGCCTTGACGCTGATGAGGCTGCCTTCGGGAATGACGAAGCGGATCGGCTCCAACACGCCCGAATTGGCGGGCACGTCTGGAAACAGATGCTTCAAGGCCACGTAGCAGGCGGCGATGGCGGTCGAGCGCGCGATGTTGACCGGGCCGGCGCAGGCCGGCGCCGTGCGCGTGAAATCGAGGACCAGCGACTCGCGCTCGATGGTGAGGTCGAGCCCGATGCGCAGCGGCGCATCGACGATGCCGTCATTGTCGAGGAAATCCTCGGCGGCATAGCGCCCGGGCCTGAGCTCGCCGATGAGGCGCCGGAATTGCAGCGCGGCGCGGCGCTTCAGCTCGCCGAGCGCTTCCGTCACCGTGGCGTCGCCGTATTCGTCGAGGAGGGCCGCCAGGCGGCGTGCGCCGAGTTCGAGCGCGTTCACCTGGCCGTTCAAATCGCCGTAGAGGCTGTCCGGCAGGCGGCTGTTGGCGCGGAGGATATCGACCACGTCTTGGCGCAGCGTTCCGGCCGCGTAGAGCCGCACCGGCGGGATCAGCATGCCTTCCTGGAAGCTTTCGGTGGCGACCGGGTTGTAATTGCCCGGCACGTTGCCGCCGACATCGTGCCAATGGCCGACGGAAGCGAGGTAGCAGAACACGCGGCTTCCGCGGAAGAACGGGCGCACCAGCTTGAAATCCGAAAGATGCGTGCCGCCGTCGTAAGGGTCGTTGAAGATATACACGTCGCCGTCCGCGAGGTCGTGATCGCGCGCGGCCTTGTCGATGACCGCCTTCACGGCGAAGGCCATGGCGCCGACGAAGATCGGCAAGCCGGACTTGCCTTGGACGAGCGTCTCGCCGGTGGTGGCGTGATAGAGGCCGTGACTGGCGTCGTGGGCCTCGGCGATGATGGGGTTGAAGGCCGAACGGAAGAGCGTCGCGTCCATCTCGTCGGCGACCTGCTCGAGTCGGCCCTTCAAGACGGCGAGGATGATGGGATCGATCATGGCTTGCGCTCCGCGCCCGCGGCGGCGGGATCGTAGGCGCGGCCGAGTTCAAGCAGCTCGGGCGTGCCGATCAGCGCGTTGAGCGCCTCGAAATCGAGCATGCGGGCGCGGAACGGCGCCGTTGTGCCGTTCGCCTTCAGCGAGTCGAAATAGTCGATCATGCAGCGCGCCACGGCCCGCGCCAGGCCGCCGGGGAAGATGGCGACGCGGTAGCCGAGCTTCGCCAGCTCCTCGGCCGAGAGGATCGGCGTCTTCCCGCCCTCGACCATGTTGGCGAGCAACGGCGCGCGCTTGCCGAGCCGCGCCGCGATCTTGCGGAGATCGTCGATGCCGGGCGGCGCCTCGACGAACAGGAGATCGCAGCCGGCCTCGGCATAGCGTTCGGCACGCTCGAGCGCCGCCTCGAGCCCTTCGACCGCGACCGCGTCGGTGCGCGCCACGATCAGCGTTTCGGCACCCCGCCGCGCGTCCAGCGCCGCCTTGATCTTGCCCACCATCTCGGCCGCCGGGATCAGAACCTTGCCATCGAGGTGGCCGCAGCGCTTGGGCGTGGCTTGGTCTTCGATCTGGATCGCGTTGGCGCCGGCGCGCTCGAACAGCCGAACCGTGCGCATCACGTTGAGGGCGTTGCCGAAGCCGGTGTCGGCATCGGCGATGATCGGAAGCTCCACGCGTTCGCGGATAGCGGCCAGCGTTTCCGCCACTTCTGTGACCGAGACCAACCCCAGATCGGAGCGTCCAAAGCGCGTGTAGGCGATGCTGGCGCCCGAAAGATAAAGCGCCTCGAAGCCGGCACGCGCCGCGATAAGCGCGCTCAACCCGTCGAAAATTCCGGGTGCCACCAGGATTCGGCCTTGCCGCAAGCGGTCGCCGAGCGTCGTCATGTCGTTTTCTCCGCGTGCCGGGTCGAGCGCAGGCGTTTTTCGAGATGCGGCAACAAGCCGCCGTCGGCGACGATGGCCATCAGGTGCGGCGGCAGCGGCTCGAACGCAAACGTTTCGCCGCTCTTCGCGTCGGTCGCCCAGCCGCTCGCGGTGTCGATGGTCAGCGAAGCTCCTGGCGCGATGCGACCCGCCTCGGGGCAAATCAGCACAAGCAGGCCGAGGTTGATGGCGTTGCGATAGAAGATTCCGGCGAAGGATTTCGCCAGCACCGCCGCGATCCCGAGTTCGCGCAGCGCCATCACCGCCTGCTCGCGCGACGAGCCCATGCCGAAATTGCGCCCGGCCACGACGATGTCGCCCGGCCGCGCGTTCGGGGCAAAGCGCTGATCGACCGTTTCGAGGCAGTGCTTGGCGAGTTCGGCGATGGGGCCCTTCATGTAGATGCCGGGCGCCAGCACGTCGGTGTCGATATCGTCGCCGAAGATCCAGACGCGCCGGGTCATGGCAGGAACTCGCGCGGATCGCGGATGGCGCCGGCGACGGCGGCGGCGGCGACAGTGTAAGGCGAACCGAGATACACCTTGGCCGATGAAGCGCCCATGCGGCCCTTGAAATTGCGCGCGGTGGAGGCGATGCACACTTCGTTTTCCGCCAGCACGCCGGCGCCGTAGCCGGCGCAGGCGCCGCAGCCCGAGGGCAACAGGATGGCGCCGGCCTCGGTGAGCGTCGCCAGCGTGCCATCGGCCGCCGCGGCCGCGGTCGTGCGTGTCGAAGCGGGTGCGACGAGCAGGCGGACATCGGGTGCCACACGGCGGCCCTTCAGTACTTCCGCCGCCATGTGGAGATCGACCAGCTTCGCGCCGGTGCAGGCGCCGATATAGGCTTGATCGACGCGCACGCCGCGCTGTTCCGCCGCCGGGCCGCTGTTGGCCGGGCTGTGGGGAGCGGCCACCATCGGCGCCAGCGCCGCCGCATCGAACACGTGGCGCTCGGCGGCCGCGGCACCGAAATCGTTTTGCCAGCGCGCGGTCTCAATCCCGCTTTCCGGCACACCCGCGGCAACGAGAAATTCACGCGTCGTCGCATCCGGCGCGACCAGGCCCGTCTGCGCGCCGAGTTCCGCGGCCATGTTGCAGAGGGTCATGCGTTCCGGCATCGGCAGCGCGGCGACCGCTTCGCCCGCATAGTGGATCGCCTGATAGCGGCCGCCATCCATGCCGAGCTTCGCGCACATGGCCAGGATCATGTCCTTGGCCACAACGCCGCGGCCGAGCCGGCCCTGCCATTCGAGCAGGATCGTTTCCGGCACGCGCAGCCAGATCTCGCCGGTGACGAGCACGCCGCACATCTCGGTCGCGCCGACGCCGAACATGTAGGCGCCGAAGGCGCCGCCGGTCGGCGAATGGCTGTCGCCGCCGACCGCGAACATGCCCGGCCGGAGATGCCCGCGCTCGGGCAGCACGACATGGCAGATGCCCTGCATGTCGTGGAAGCGCGCGATGCCCGCCGATTTCGCCCATTTCCGCGTGAGATCGAGGATGCCGGCGCTTTCGGTGTCGACGGCGGGCACGTAGTGATCGGAGACCAGCACCACGCGCTCGGGGTCCCACACCGTGGCGCCGAGCCGCGCGAGCATCGGTGCCACGCGGCGCGGGCCGCCCGAATCGTGCATCATGGCGAGATCGACAGTGGCCGTGACGATTTCGCCGGGGCGCACGGCTTCGCGCCCGGCGGCGCGGGCGACCAGCTTCTCGGCCAGGGTCATGGGCTGAGGCATCGTCATAGTCCCAGATAGGCCGCGCGCAAGCGCGCGTTCGACATCAATTCCGCGGCCGTGCCCCCGAGTGCGATGCGGCCATTCTCCAGCACGAAGCCGCGATGCGCGATCGCGAGCGATTGCACGACGTTCTGCTCGACGAGAAGCACGGCGAGCCCCTCGCTGTTGAGCCGGCGGATGAGGCCGAACATCTCCTCGACCAGGATCGGCGAGAGACCGAGCGAAGGCTCGTCGAGGATCAGCAACTCGGGCTCGGCCATGAGGCCGCGGCCGATGGCGAGCATCTGCTGCTCGCCGCCCGAGAGGGTGCCCGCGAGCTGGCCGGTGCGCGCGCGCAGGCGCCCGAACACGCCATAGACGCGCTCGAGATTGGCGGCGCGGTGCGCGCCCCCGCGGCGATAGCTGCCGAGCTCGAGATTCTCGCGCACGGTCAGGTTCGGAAAGACGCGCCGGCCTTCGGGCACGTGGATGAGCCCGGCGGCGACGGTGCGGTCCGCGGCGGCGCCGGCGATCTCGGTGCCGCAGAAGCGGATGCTGCCGGCGAACGGCCGATAGAGGCCGGAGAGATTGTTGTTGAGCGTGCTCTTGCCCGCGCCGTTGGCGCCGAGCAGCGCCACGATCTCGCCGCGCCCGACCGTGAGGTCGACGCCGCGCAGCACCGCGACCTCGCCATAGCCTGCGCGGAGATCGCGCACCTCAAGCATGGGCCGTCGCTGCCGCCGCAGGCGCGCTCGCGGCACCGTGGCCGAGATAGGCCTCTATCACGCGCGCATCGGCGGCGATGGCCGCCGGTGTGCCGTCGGCGATCAGCGCCCCGTCGTTGAGCACCCAGACTCGCTCCGAAAGGTTCATGACCGCGCGCATCACGTGTTCGATCAGGAGCACAGTGACGCCGGACTGGCGCACCGCGCGGATCACGGGAATGATCTCGTCGATCTCGGAGGGGTTGAGCCCGGCCATCACCTCGTCGAGCAGGATCAGCTTGGGATCCGTCGCTAGCGCCTTGGCCAGCTCCAGGCGCTTGCGGCCGGCGATGGTGAGCGCCGCGGCCTGCTTGTCGCGCTGCGGACCGAGGCCGACACGTTCGGCGACCGCATCGGCGTGATCGAGAGCCTCGCGGCGGCGGCGGCGGTGGAGATGCGCGCCCACGGCGATGTTCTCGCGCACCGTGAGGCCGGCGAAGGGCTGGACGATCTGGAAGGTGCGGACGACGCCGAGCGCGCAAATCTCCTCGGGCGCGCGCCCGAGGAGCGACGCGCCCTCGAAGCGGATCTCGCCCGCATCGGGCTTCACGAAGCCCGAGATCTGCGCGAACAGGGTCGTCTTGCCCGCCCCGTTCGGGCCGATCAGGGCCGAGATCGAGCCGGCCGGCACGGAGAGCGACACCGCGTCCGTGGCAACGACGCCGCCGAATCGCTTCGTGACGCCAATGACATCAAGCATTGCGCACCCCCGGCAAGAGGCGGCGCAGCGTGACCCGGCCGAGGCCGAACAATCCGTTCGGCATGAACATCACCATCAGCACGAGCAGCACGCCGTAGAGCACGAGGTTGAGTCCCGGCGCCTGGCCGAGGCCCACCTTGCCGATCTCGGCGATGCCGTGCAGCGCGAAGGCGCCGAGCACGGGGCCGAAAATCGTCCCGAGCCCGCCGACGATGGGCGCCAGCAGCGCCTCGATCGACATTCCCGGACCATAGGCGATGCCCGGATCGAGATAGAGATACATCTGGACATAGACGGCTCCCGCGCTTCCGGCCAGGGCGCCCGAAAGCGCCAAGGCGGCGAGCTTGGTGCGGAAGGCGTCGACGCCGATCGCGCGCGCGGCGTCTTCGTTCTCGCGCACGGCCATCAGGCGCGCGCCGAAGCGCGAGCGCTCGAGCCAGGCGGTGAGAATTAATCCCAAGCCCACCAGCGCCAGAACGAGCCAGAAGAAGCCCGATTTCTCGGGAAACTGCATCGTGGCGACGCTCGGCTTCAGCGGTACCAGCAGGCCGACGCCGCCGCCGGTGATGCCGAGCGAGTTCGCGACCACGCGGAACGCCTCGGCGAAAGCGAGTGTCACGAGTGCGAAATACGAGCCGCGGAGGCCGTAGCGGAACACGAGATAGCCGACTGCCGCGCCGACCGCGGCGGCGGCGGCGGCGGCCAGCAGGAACCCGGCCCAGGCATTGAGGCCGAGATGTATCTGCAGCATCGCGGTGGCATAGGCGCCGCTGCCGAAGAACAGCGCGTGGCCGAACGAGAATTGCCCGCCATAGCCGGCGAGGATGTTCCACGATTGGCCGAGATAGGCATAGAAAAGCGCCAGCGTCGTCCAGGCCAGCCAGAACTCCGAGCCGATGACCAGCGGCAGCGGCGCCATCGCGGCGACGAACAGCGCGATCTGCAGCGATCTCGGCATGTCAGGCTTTCTGCCCGAGCAAGCCGGTCGGCCGGAACAGCAGGATGGCGATGAAAATGACGAAGATCGCGAGCTGGCCCAGGCTTTCGCCCAGGAAGAGGCCGCCGACGCTTTCGGTAACGCCGATGATGAAGCCGCCGAGCAGCGCCCCCACGAAGCTCCCCATGCCGCCCAGCACCACGACGGTGAAGGCGACGAGCACGAAGCCGTGGCCCACGTGCGGGCTGACATAGTAGCCGGGCAGCAGCAGGCACGCCGCCGCACCCAGGCACGCGCAGCCGATGCCGAAGCTCATGGCGAAGACGTGGTCGACATTGATGCCGACGAGGCGCGCGCCGAGGCGCTCCTTGGCGAGCGCCCGGATGGCGCGGCCGAGATCGGTGCGCGTCATCAGCAGCCAGAGCAGCGCCGCCACCACGAGGGCGCCCGCGAAGGCCACCACCTTCGGCACGGGAATGTTCGCCACGCCGAAATTCACGACGCTGAAGGAATAGGGTGTCTCGATGGTGCGCGTATCCGATTTCCAGAGATAGAGCGCCAAGTTCTCGATGATGACCGAGATGCCGAGCGTCACGAGCAGGATGTTTTCGTCCTTGCCGTGGCTCGCGCGGCCGATGACGAAACGCTGGAGGCCGTAGCCCACCGCGAACAGCAGCGGCACGACGATCGGCAGCGCCAGATACGGATCGATGCCGGCAACGGCATGCAGGAAGAACGCCGCGTAGAGCGCCAGCATCAACAGGCTGCCATGCGCGAAGTTGATGATGTGGAGCACGCCGTAAATGAGCGTGAGGCCCAGCGCCACGAGCGCGTAGATGGCACCCGTGGTGAGGCCGTTGAGGATCGCGGGCAGCAGTATCGAAAGTTCGAGCATGACGGTCTCGCACGGGGCGGGCGCATGCCCGCCCCGCGGGAACCTCGCGCGGTCAGCCCCGCGGCGCCGGGAACACCGGCTTGGCGTTGGCGAACTGGTCGGGGAAGATCACCTTGATGTCGCCCTCGAGCACTTGCGTGTTCACCGGGGCGGCGCCGGTATTCTGCCCGTTGACGAACTTGGTCGGCCCGTAGGGCATGAAGTGCTTGCTCCAGGTCGAGTCGGCGAGCGCCTTGGTTATCGCCGCGCGGTCCGCCGAGCGGGCGCGCGTGATCGCGTCGGCCAGAAGCCGCACGCATTCGTGGGTGAGGAACACCTCGTAGGAATAGAAGAGGCCCTTTTCTTCGGTCTTCTTCTTCAGCGCGAGCGCCTCGGGGTTCTTCGCGTCGAACCAGTGATTGCAGTCCATGATGTAGTTGGCCGCGTCCGGAAATTCCTTGACGAAGCGGTATTGCGAGGCGGCGCCACCCAAGATGGCGTAGATCGCCTTGGGCCGGACGCTCTGCTGGCGCAGCGTGCGCGAGAGCAGCACGAACTCGTTGTAGTAGTTCGACGGAATCAGGATGTCGGGGTTGCGGCCCTTCACCTTCAGCACGATATTGTTGAAGTCGCGCGTCGGATTGGCGTGGGCGATGGTCTCGACGATCTCGAAACCCTTGCCCGGCAGGCGCTCGTTGAGCGTCTTGGCCATGCCGGCGCCGAAGGCCGATTCCTCGTGCACGATCATCACGGTCTTGGCGGGCTTGCCGGCCTTGTCGTTGAGCGTCACGAGATTCTCGATCGCCACGTCGACGATCTTGCTGAGGCCGGGACCGAAGCGGAACGTGTTGGTGAGGCCGCGCGTGACGACCTGGTCGACGACGCCGACATCGACGACGTGCGGCAGATTGTGTTTCGCGGCCGCCTGGGTGGTGGCGAGCGCGATGCCGGATGCGAACGGCCCCACGATGGCGGCGACGCCGGCCTCGTGCAGCTTCTCCACCTCGGCCGCGCCGACGTCGGGCTTCGATTGGGCGTCCGCGAGCACCGCTTCGAGCTTGGCTCCGCCCATCGAGGCGATGCCGCCCGCGGCGTTGATCGCCTCGATGGCCATCACGGCGCCGGCGCGGCATTGGGTGCCGGAGGGGGCCAAGGGCCCGGTCACCGGGTGCAGGAGGCCGACCTTGATGGGCGCATTTTGCGCGCGGACGATCGCGGGGAAGCCGGTGATCGCGGCGACGGCGGCGGTGCCGCCCACGAATGTGCGGCGCGTCAGGCGAGGCGTTTTCGGGGTTTTCATCGTGCCTTCTCCCTCCTGTTGGATTGTGACGACGGAATGGTTTCGTTCGCGGGCGGCGGCGCTTTCGCGGCCCAGGAATCGCGGCTTTCGCCGCGAACGCGGTCGAGCGTCATCCGGAACTGGTAGCGGTCCGGCCGGTAGAGCCCGATGATGAATTCGACCGGCTGGCCGCCGGTGTCGTGGACGACGCGGCTGATGCGCAGCAGCGGCGAGCCGACTTCCGTTTCCAGCAGCGGCGCCACGCGCGTGTCGGCCAGGGTCGACGAGATCGTCTGCTCCGCGCTGCCGATCACGATGCCGGCGCGCTCGAGCAGGGCGAGCAAGGGTTGACGCGCGAGATCGCGACGCGAAAATTTCCGGCCGATCGGTGCGGGAACGTAGGTGGTGAGGTGCGAGAACGGGCCGTCGGCGAGCGAGCGTACCCGGATCGAGCGCTGCACTTCGTCGCCGGGCTTCAGCGCCAGCGCGGCGGCGGCATGGGGCGGCGCCGGCTCGTAGCCGAAATCGAGGAGGGCCACCCGCGTCTTGGAGCCCATGGCCACCAGGTTCTCGATCAGCCGCTCGACGCCCCCATGCACCGGCATCGGCGCGCGCGGCAGCGTCACCCGCGTACCGCGGCCGCGGCCGCGCGTCACCAGGCCGTCGGCGGCGAGCTCGGCGAGCGCCCGGCGGGCGGTAATGCGCGAGACGGCGAATTGGCGCGCGAGATCCTCCTCGCCCGGCAGCAGCGCGCCTTCGGCCAGCGTTCCCTCCTGAATCTGCCCGCGCAGGATTAGGTAGATTTGATGATAGAGCGGTGTCGGCAGCCGCTGGTCGATCGACGCCGCACGGACCGGTCGCGGGGGCACTTCGGATCTCCAGGGTTCGTCGGGAAGCTTATTGTTATACTGTTAGTACAACGCCCCGCGGCGTCAAGCCGAATCCCGCAGCCGTGCACTCAAATCCGCAGCAGCCGCCGCGCGTTCTCCTTGAGGATCAGCGGCCGCACGTCGGGCTTGATGTCGAGTTTGGCGAAATCGGTGAGCCAGCGGTCCGGCGTGATCGCGGGCCAGTCCGAGCCGAACAGCACCTTTTCCTTCAGCAGCGAATTGGCGTAGCGCACGAGGATCGGCGGGAAGTATTTCGGCGACCAGCCGGAGAGGTCGATATAGACGTTGGGCTTGTGAGTCGCGACCGAGAGCGCCTCCTCCTGCCAGGGAAAGGAGGGATGCGCGAGGATGATGGGCATGTCCGGAAAATCGGCCGCCACGTCGTCGAGAAACATCGGGTTGGAATATTTGAGCCGCATCCCGTGGCCGCCGCGCATGCCGGCGCCGACGCCCGTCTGCCCGGTGTGGAACAGCGCCGGCACGCCTGCCTCGGTGATCGCCTCGTAGAGCACATAGGCGGCGCGGTCGTTGGGGTAGAAGCCCTGCATGGTCGGGTGGAACTTGAAGCCGCGGATGCCGAAATGTTCGACCAGCCGGCGGGCTTCGCGGGCGCCCGCCTTCCCCTTGGCGGGATCGATGCTGCCGAAGGGAATGAGGATGTCCTTATACTGGGCCGAGAGCTCGGCCATCTCCTCGTTGTTGTAGCGGCGGAAACCGGTTTCGCGCTCCGCATCGACCGAGAAGATCACGGCGCCGATCCTGCGCTCGCGGAAATAGGCCGCCGTTTCGGGGATGGTCGGCGGATGCGTGCCTGCCTTGCCGAAATAGGCCATCAGGCCCTTCTGATAGTCGTCGTAGCCGTCGTCGGCATGCGTGCCGCACGGCTCTTCGGCATGGGTATGAAAATCGATGGCGACCAGCGCATCGGCATTGAGCACGTCGAACTCTCCCGCGAATGATCGGCCGACCGCGCCCGCGGCCGCATTGCCGACGACGAGGGCGGGAGACTAAGTCGCCGGCATGCCGGTTGAAAGAGCGCGTAACGCGTCGTTTGCGGCCATCCTTCGAGGGCCGTCCAAAGTGGGCGACCGCCTCAGGGTGAGGCCGATTTTGCTGCTACCAGATATCCTCGTCTGAGGTGCCGCCGCTCTCGCGGCGGCCTCAAAAATGGACAAGGACGAAGCGTTGCGCCAACTCGATGCAATTTACAGCGCCCCCGCCAGCCCGCGATGGAACGCGCCCACCGCGAGATGGAACGCGGCCGGCGTTTCGCGGAAGGGGAAGCTGCCGGCACGATTGATGAGATGGAAATGCGTGGCGCGCTGGCGCTCGGCGATGATGCCGAACAGCACGCGGCCGTGCTCGACGGTCGTCATCGGATCGTCGGCACCCCACACGATCTGCGCCGGCACCGGAAAGGCCCCGTCGCGGCAGACAGTGTAGAAATCGCCTTTCGCCTTGGCCGCACTCGCCGCGAACGCCTTGGCCGTTTCGCCCGCGCGTGCGACGGCTTGGCGATGGGCCGGGAGTTCGGCGCAGGCGGCGCAGCGGTCGAGCAGCGCCGAGTCAATGTGCGTCGGGTCGTGCGAGAGCCGCTCCAGCGTCCAGGCCTGCGCGCCCCGGCTCCACGGCGCGGGCGGCGGATTGGCCAGGGTCACGTTCTCGACCGAGTCGCCGGTCGGCGCCGCGGCCGGGCTCGCCACGATCGAAATCGAGCGCACCGAGGCGGGTGCCGCCAAAGCCATCGACAGCGCGACGAGGCCGCCCTGATCGTGGCCCACGACGTGGCACGGACCGAGCTTCAACGCCTCGATCAGCGCCAGCGCCACGCGCGCCAGCGCGTCGATGCGACAGGGCTCGTCGCCCCCTTCCGAATCGCCAAAGCCGGGAAGATCGGGTGCCACGACGTGGCGCTCGGCCGCGGCGAACGGCAAATAGCGCGCCCAGACATGGGCACCGCTGCAATAGGGCGTCACCCCCGGTACGCCGCCATGAAGGAGCAGTGCGGGTTCCGCGCCCTGGCCGCCGCGCAGCACCGAAAGGCGCCGTCCGCCCAGGTCAATCGTGGTTCGCGTGATCGCACTCACGGGATCAGACTCCTTCGGCCGCGAAGCCCGCGGCAAAGTCGGCGAGCAGCGCATTGAAGCGCTCGGGATGTTCGCGGAAGGGGAAGTGTCCCGATTCGTTGACGACATGAAGCTGCGTGCGCCGCTCGTGCGCGGCCAGCATCTCGAACAGCGCGAAGCCGCCTTCGACCGTGGCGGTGCGGTCGTTGAAGCCCCACACGATCTGCGTCGGCCGCTGGAGGCGCCCGTCGCGGAGCCACTGGAGCGTCTCGCGCTTGTCGCGCGCGAGATTGGGCGCGAAGCGCGTGGTTCCGAAGCCCTCGTCCACCATCTTCCGCACGCTCTCGCGGTATTTCGGCAAGTCGAGCGTTTCCATCACCGCGTCGATCCATGCATCGGTGACGATGGCGCGATTGAAGCTGTAATTCTCGTAGACCCAGCGCGCGCATTCGCGCGTGTAGGGCGCGAACGGCGGCTTGCCGAGCACAACTTCATTGGTGCCGACGCGCGGCATCAAGGTGCCGCTGTTCACGATGGTGAGGGAGCGGACGAGATGCTGGTTCTCGAGGGTCATGCGCGCCGCCGCGAAGCCGCCGCGCGAATGGCCGACGAGATGCACCGGCGGCAGCTTCAAGGCCTTGATGAAGCCGGCCGCGTGCCGCACCACCGCCTGCATGGTGTAGTCGTCGTTGAGGGGATTGTCCGTGTGGCCCTGCCCCACCTTGTCGAACGCGATCACGCGAAAGCGCTCGGCGAGCGGCGCCATGTTGAGGTTCCAGGTGAAGGCGCTCGACGCCGAATCGGCGGTGCCGAAATTGCCTCCGTAGATGAAGACGATCGGCTCCCCGCGCCCGCTCTCGTGATAGCCGGTGCGGATGCCGCCGACATCGACCCACTTCCGCTCCGGCATCGGCGGGCCGCCCGTCGCCGCAGTGCGCTCCATCGTCGTGACTGCCGCCATGGCGCAAGTTCCCCGTCAGGCCGCTTTGGAACTCTTGACGCCCTCGCGTTCGAGCGTCCAGCGGGCCATGTCGCCCTTGCGCGCGAACCAGACGCCCTCGTGCTGCTTGGCATATTCGATGCATTTGCGGAACACGGGGATTCCGGTCGGCCGCCCCGCGAACTGCGCATGGAGCACGACCTCGATCCATTTCGGGCTGCCGTTGGTGCCCTCGGCATAGAGCTGGTCGAACGTGTCCTTGAAGCTCTCCCAAATCACCTGGGGCGAGTTCTTGGGGAAAATCCACATCACCAGGTCGTTCACGAAGGCATTCACGCGCGGCAGCAGCACCATCGGTCCGGCCGCGGTCGTGCGGACATAGGGCAGGTCGTCGTCGGCGTGGTCGCCGTTCCAGATGTAGCCCTCGCCTGCCAGCAAGCTCAGCGTGTTCTTGGAGCCGGCGCTGCCGGGGCTCGTCCAACCCACCGGGCGCACGCCGGCGGCATCGGTGATCGCCTTGGTGACGCGCCGGATCTCGTCGAGCTCGGCTTCGGGGCTGCCGTCCTCGGTGAGCACGTCGTTCTCCCAGCCATGGCCCACCACTTCGTGGCCGGCCTCGGCGACCGCGCGCACCGCATCGGGATACATCTCGGCCGCGCGGCCGTTGATCGACATGCTCCCCTTGAGGTTCTGCTCGTCGAGGAAGTCGAGAAGGCGCCACACGCCGGCCTTGCCGCCGTAGTCGGCGAAGGACAGCGAGAAATAATCGGTCCGATTCGGGCGCGATTCCTGCGTGTACTGGCTCTTGAAGCGGAAGGCTTCGAGCGCGAGGTTTACCGACATGGCGATCTTCGCTTGGCCGGGCCAATCCCATCGGCGCGGGTAGCGGCTCTTCTTCGACATCACTATTCTCCGTTTTCTTGATGCGGTGCGTCGGTTTCGACGTTGAGGCGCATCACGCGCCCCCGTCGACGAGCAGAACCTGTCCGGTGATCCACGAGGCCTTGTCGGAGGCGAAGAACAACTCGGCGTTGCCGATATCGTCGGTCGTGCCCATGCGGCGCATTGCGATGCCGGCGACGAGCTTCTGCTGGCCCGCTTCGCCGAGCGCGTTCCAGTGGCTCCACCACGCGCGCGAGCCGTTTCTCTCCAGCGAATCGCGGACGCTGCGGCGCAATTCGATCGTTTGAGAAGCCGCGCGGCGCGCCGTCAGAGTCCGAGGCGCGGCAGCAGGTTGGGCACGGTTCGCGCGCCGACGGCGGCATCCGGCGCGAATATGGAATCGAGCTGACGCAACGTCTCTGGCGAGGGCCGAAGCGCGACGGCCGCGGCGTTCTCCTCGAGCCGAGCCTTGCGGCTGGTGCCCGAGATCGGAACGATATCCGTGCCGCGCGACATGACCCACGCGATCGCGAGCTGCGCGGGCGTGCAGCGCTCCGCTGCGGCGAGGCGCTCGAGGGCGCGCACCAGCGCGGCGTTGCGCTCGAAATTGGCGCCTTGGAAGCGCGGCATCTCGCGGCGGATGTCGCCGGGCGCCAAACTCGCCTCTGATTTGATCGAGCCGGTGAGGAAGCCGCGGCCGAGCGGGCCGTAGGCGACGAAACCGATTCCGAGCGAACGGCACGCCGGCAGGATTTCCGTCTCCATGTCGCGCGTCCACAGCGAATACTCCGATTGGAGCGCCGCGATCGGATGAACCGAGTGCGCACGGCGGATGGTCTTCGCCCCGGCTTCGGACAGGCCGATATGGCGCACCTTGCCCTCTTTCACCAGCTTCGCCATGGCGCCCACCGTGTCTTCAATCGGTACAGAGGGATCGACGCGATGCAAGTAGTAAAGATCGATCGTCTCGATGCCGAGGCGCTTCAGGCTCGCCACGCAGGCGAGGGGCACGTATTCCGGGCGACCGTTCACGGCCGGCGAGCCGTCGGCGTTGCGGAGATTGCCGAACTTGGTGGCGACCACGTAGCGGTCGCGCCGGCCTTTCAATGCCTTCGCGACGAGCTCCTCGTTCTTGCCCTTGCCATACGCGTCGGAGGTGTCGATGAGGTCGATGCCGAGATCGGGCGCGCGCACGAGCGTTTCGAGGGCGCCCGCCGGATCGGGATCGCCGTAGATCGGCGTCATGCTCATGCAGCCGAGGCCGAGGGCCGACACCTCGAGCGCGCCGAGTTTCCGCCGTTGCATCACGCCCTCCCGAAACAAGATCGAAACTCCGATTTGTTATAACAGATTTGACAAAACGGGGGCAAATTCGTAGCGTTGTTATATGGCGAGTCCGAAACCCAAGACGACTCGGCGCGCCGTCGCCGCCCGCCGGCGGGCGCCGGCCCGGGAACTGCGCGCCGCCGTGACGCAGACGCGCGCCGCGGCCGAGGCGCCGCCGGCGCTGGCGATGATGCCCATCGACCGCGCCCGGATGGGCAACGGCCACCTCCACGACGAGATCTACGTGGCGCTCCGCCAAGCCCTGATGAGCGGCGATCTGGCGCCGGGCCAGCGCTTCTCGATCCGCGCGCTCGCGCAGCGCTTCGGCACCAGCCTCATTCCGGTGCGCGACGCGCTGAAGCGCCTGGTGGCCGAGCGCGGCCTCGCGATGCTCCGCAACCGCACGGTCTGCGTGCCGCTGATGACGCGCCAGCGCTTCCAGGAGCTGCTGCAGGTGCGCCTCAGCCTCGAGACCATGCTGGCGCGGCGCGCCACCGATCTCATCAGCGACGCGGGCATTGGCGAACTCGAGGCGATCAACGGCGAGATGCAGGCCGTGGTCGACGACGACGACGTCAAACGCTACCTCGCGGCCAACAACCGCTTCCATTTCCGTCTCTACAGCGCAGCGATGAGCACGGTGGCGCTGCCGGTGGTCGAATCGCTCTGGATCCAGGCCGGCCCGTTCCTCAACGCGGTCTTCAACCACCAGGGCACGCGCAACGCGCGCGACAATCACGACGAGGTGCTGAAGGCGCTGCGCCGGCGCGATTCGGTGGCGGTCGCGAACGCGATCGGCAGCGATCTCGCCGATGCCGCCGATCTCATCCTGACGCGCGTCGAATTCGTCGAGGACGGCGCCAAATGATCAAGAACGGAAGCCCCGCCGCGCCCAATACTGCGCCCCGCGAGAATGGTTCGCGCCCGGCGGCACGCAAGGTCATTATCACCTGCGCCGTGACCGGCTCGATCCACACGCCCACCATGTCGCCGCATTTGCCGATCACGCCCAACGAGATCGCCGAGCACGCGATCGAGGCGGCGGAAGCAGGCGCCGCGATCCTGCATCTCCACGCGCGCGACGCCAAAGACGGCCGGCCGACGCCGGATCCGCGCGTCTTCCGGGAGTTCACGCCGCGCATCAAGCAATCGACCGACGCGGTGGTGAACATCTCGACCGGCGGCGGCCACAACATGACCGTCGCCCAACGGCTCGAGGCGGCTCTCGATCTCAAGCCCGAGATGGCCTCGTTCAACATGGGCTCGATGAATTTCGGGCTCTACCCCGCGGCGGCGAAATACAATACCTGGAAGCACGCGTGGGAACCCGAATATCTGGAGATGACGCGCGACTTCATCTTCAAGAACACGTTCAAGGACATGGAGTACTCGCTGAAGCATCTCGGCGAGGGCTGCGGCACGCGCTTCGAGTTCGAGTGCTACGACATCGGCCATCTCTACAATCTCGCGCATCTGCTCGAGAGGAAGCTGGTGAAGCCGCCGCTGTTCGTGCAGAGCGTCTTCGGCATCCTCGGCGGCATCGGCGCCGATCCGGAGAACATCCTTCACATGCGGCGCATCGCCGACAAGCTGTTCGGCGCCGACTATCACTGGTCGGTGCTGGCGGCGGGCCGGCACCAGATGCCCTCGCTCACCATCGCGGCCAATCTCGGCGGCAACGTGCGGGTGGGCCTCGAAGACAGCCTTTACATCAAGAAGGGCCGGCTGGCCGAGCGCAACGCCGATCAGGTGAAGCTGATCCGCGGCGTGCTCGAAAGCCTGTCCTTGGAGATCGCTACTCCGGCCGAGGCGCGCCAGATGCTGGCGCTCAAGGGAGGAGACAGCGTGAACTTCTGACAAGCGGGAACGCGGCCGGAGCGCTTTCGGCCGCCTAGCCCGCGCAGAATCGGCAACACGATTGAAGGAGGAGCGACCATGAAAACACGTGCCAAGAGTGCATTGCTCGCGGCGGCGGCCGCCGTCGCGCTCGCCCTGCCGGCCACGGCCGAGGTCGGCGTCACCGACACCGAGATCACCATCGGGTTGTTCGGTCCCCTCTCGGGCCCGCTGATCGCCTACGGCATCGATCCGCTCAACGCGGCGAAGATGGTCTACGACGACGTCAACGCCAAGGGCGGCATCCACGGGCGCAAGATCAAGCTCGTGATCGAGGACGACAAATGCCAGGGCAGCGAGCTCGTCGCCGTGGTGAAGAAGCTCGTCACGGTCGACAAGGTGTTCATCGCCCATGGCGGCTCGTGCACCGCGGCGATCGCGGCGGCGCAGGAATACGTGCAGCGCGAGAAGGTGCCCTACGTGATGCTGAACGCGGCTGGCGACAACGCCGTGTTCCCGCCAACCCGCTACATGTTCGGCTCGTTCCAGGGCACGCAACGCGTCTACGGCGCCGCGCTGGCCGAGTTCGCCATGAGGGAACTCAAGGCCAAGCGAGTCGCCATCATCGTGCACGACGACGATTACGGCAAAGCCAACCTCGCCGCCGGCAAATCCGTCGTCGAGCGCATGGGCGGCCAGGTCGTGGCGCAGGAGCGGATCCCGCTCAGCATCAACGACATCACCGCGCCCGTGCTGAACATGCGCGCGGCCAAGCCCGACGTCATCCTCTCCGGCGCCTACCCCGCGCCGGCCGTGTTGCTGGCGCAGAAATACGGCGAGTTCGGCATGACGGCGATTCCGCTGCTGCAATCCACGCAGGGCATTCCGACGCCGTCGGTGTTCGCCAAGAACGTCGGCAATCCCGCCGCTTTGAAGAACTTCTATCATCCCTGGTCCTTCAACGACATCGCCGACGAGGCAGTCCGCAAGCAGTGGAGTGACATGTACAAGAAGCACTTCCCCGGCCGCGAAGCGGGTCCATTTATGGTGACCGGCCTGCCTTCGGCGCTTTCGGTCGTGGATACGCTGCAGCGCATGGGCCGCGACCTGACCCGAGAGAAATTCGTCGACGCGATGGAGAAGCTCGATCTCAAGACGCCGCTGATGCCGTATGCGCTCCAGTTCGGCCCCGGCCGGCGCGACGCGCTGCGCGGCGTCTACGTGGTGAAGTTCGACGGCACGACGCAGAAGGTCATGCCGGGCGTCTATAGCTGGAACGGCAAGGACGGCATGTAGACCGGAGGGAGCGGGCCCGGATCGGCCCGCCCGCGCCCATCCATGACACTCGTTCTCCAAGGCGTTGCGAGCGGCATCGTGACCGGATGCGTGTATGCGCTGGTCGCGCTGTCGCTCGTCATCGTCTACAAGTCGACCGACGTCGTGAACTTCGCCGGCGGCGAGCTCGTCATGCTGGGCGGCTATTTCGGTCTGTTCTTCCTCATCTACGCCGATCTCGCCTATCCGATCATGTTCGTGCTGGTGCCGGTGGCGATCTTCGTCGCCGGCGCCCTCTTCGACCGCATCACCCTCGCCAAGGTGAGCGGCCGCACCTTCGTCAAGCATGTCGATCTCGTGCCGCTGGTGGTGGCGACCATCGGCCTCTCCTATCTGCTGAAGGGCGGCGTCCGGGTGGTGCCCTACACCGAGGAGGTGCGCCGCCTGCCGCCGATCTTCACCGGCCCGCCGCTGTTCTTCGACGACATCGTGCTGCAGGTGCAGGACATCGCCATCATCGGCGTCACGACGCTGATCATGGTGGCGCTCTGGGTGTTCTTCCGCTTCACGCTGTTGGGCAAGGCGCTGCGCGCCACCAGCCAGAACGCGCGCGCCGCGGCGCTGGTCGGCATTCCGGTCAAGACCATGCGCATGGCGGTCTGGGGCCTCTCGGCCTCGATCGCCGGTATCGCCGGCGTCATGCTCGCCCCCAAGCTTCTGATGACGCCCGACATGGGATCGGTCGTGATGCTGGCCTTCGCGGCGGCGATCATCGGCGGTTTCTCGTCGCTGCCCGGCTGCGTCGTCGGCGGCATCATGCTCGGCATCGTGCAGAACCTGGTCGGCATCTTCCTCTCGCCCCAAGCGATCGCGGTGACGCCTTTCTTTGTCATCATGCTGGTGCTGCTGCTCCGGCCGCAGGGACTCTTCGGCGAAACCATCGCGCTGAAGAAGGTCTGAGATGCACGGCTCGCCGCCGCTCCGCCATTTGCTGCCGCTCGGCCTGCTGATCGCCGCCGGCTTCGTGCTGCCGCAGTTCTTGCCGGAGTACTTCCTCTACATCGCCAACACGCTGATGGTGTACCTGATCCTCGCGATCGGGCTCGACATCCTGCTCGGCTGGTCGGGGCAGTTCGCCTTCGCGCACATCGCCTTCTACGGCATCGGCATCTACGGAACGGCGCTGCTCAACATGCGGCTCGGCGTGCCGTTCGTGCTCGGCATGCCGCTGGCGGCGGCCGCGGCGGCCGCGATCGGATTCCTCATCGCCATCCCGGCCACGCGGCTGCGCGCCGTCTATCTGGCGCTCGCCACCTTCGCCTTCGCCGAATGCGCGCAATGGGTCTATCGCACCTGGGACAGCGTGACCAAGGGGCCGGACGGCCTGCGCATCAGCGCACCGGACATTTTCGGCTACGTCGTCGGCACCGACAAGCGCGCGCTGCCGGTGATCGCCATCATCCTGGCATTGGTACTGGCCGCAACACTCTATCTCGGCCGCTCGAAGCTCGGCCGCAGCCTTTGCGCCATCCGCGACAGCGAGCATGTCGCGGCCGCCTCCGGCATCGACGTGAAGCGCACCAAGGTGATCGCCTTCACGATTTCAGCTTTCTATGCCGGCGTGGCCGGCGGCACCTACACGCTCTTCCAGTCCTTCATCCACCCCGACGGCCTCGGCGTCTGGACCCTCGTGCTGGTGCTGAGCATGATCGTGGTCGGCGGCAGCGGCACGCTGCCCGGCGTCGTCCTCGGCGTGGTGCTGCTGGGCCTCCTTCCCGAGGCTCTGCGCGCGGCGCCCCGCGGCCTCCTGGTGTGGCAGGAATTCGCCTACGGACTGATCCTCACCCTCGCGATCATGTTCATGCCGCGCGGCATCTGGGGCCTCTTCAACCGGCGCACGCGGGCACGCCGCAAGCCCGCGCTTTCGGTGGAGGCGCCGGCGCCGGCGCGCGCCCTGCAGCACCAATCGCCATGAGCACGATCTTTTCCATCCGCGACGTGACCGTGCGCTTTGGGGGCCTGCTCGCCCTCAACCGCTTCAGCATGGACGTGGCGCAAGGTGCCATCCACGCACTGATCGGCCCCAACGGCGCCGGAAAGTCCACCGTCTTCAATTGCGTCTCGCGCTTCTGCACGCCGGTTTCAGGCGACATCGTCTTCGACGGAAAATCGCTCATCGCGCTGCCCCCGCACGGCGTCGTGGCGCTCGGCATCGCGCGCACCTTCCAGAATATCGAGCAGCTCTACCGCATGACCGTGCTCGAGAACGTGCTCGTGGGGCTCACGAGCCGCGCGCCGCTCTATTTCCCGTTCGGGCCGGGTGCCGCGCGCGCCCGCGCCGAGCGCCAGGCCGTCGCCGACGCCGAGGAAGTGCTGGCGCAGACCGGGCTTCTGCCCTATCGCGACATGCTCGCCGGCAATCTCGATTTCGGGCACCAGAAGCTGCTTGATCTCTCGCGTGCCCTCGCCGCCAAGCCGCGCCTGCTGCTGCTCGACGAGCCGGCCGCCGGCCTGCGCAACCGCGAGATTTCGCATGTCGACGCGATCCTCGTCGATCTTGCGCGCCGCCGCGGCATCACCATTGTGCTGGTCGAGCACGTGATGCAACTCGTCATGTCAGTGGCCGATACGGTGACGGTGTTGAGCTTCGGCGAGAAGATCGCCGAAGGCGTGCCGGCCGCGATCCGCTCCGACGCCAACGTGATCGAGGCCTATCTTGGGCGCGAGGCCACGCATGCTTGAGCTCATCGGCATCCACGCCGCCTATGGGCCGGTGCGCGCCCTCGAGGATGTCAGCCTCAAGGTGGATGCCGGGCAGATCGTGTGCTTGCTCGGCGCCAACGGCGCCGGGAAGACGACGACGCTCAACTGCATTTCCGGCGTGGTGCCCGCCTGGCGCGGCCGTATCATTTTCGACGGCGAGGACATCGCCGGCCAGCCCGTCGACCGCATCGTGGCGCGCGGGATCGTGCAGGTGCCGGAGGGGCGCGAGATCTTCCCGGCGCTCAGCACGGAAGACAACCTCGTGCTCGGCGCCTGGACCCGCCGCCGCGGCGACGGGCGCGCCAAGGACCTTGCGCGCGTCTACGAACTTTTCCCGCGGTTGCGCGAGCGCGCCGAGCAGCCGGCCGGCACCCTTTCGGGCGGCGAGCAGCAGATGCTGATGATCGGCCGCGCGCTGATGGCCAAGCCGCGCCTGCTGCTGTTCGACGAGCCCAGCCTCGGCCTCTCGCCGATCCTGGTGCAGCAAGTCTTCGACATCATCCGCCGTATCCACACGGAAGGCATGCCCATCCTCCTCGTCGAGCAGAACGCGCGCATGGCGCTGGCCGTCAGCGCCTACGGCTATATCCTGGAGAATGGCGAGATTCGCCTGGCGGGCGAAGCGCAGATGCTCGCCACCCACCCGCAAGTTCGCGAAGCCTATCTCGGCGCCTGAAAAGGAAACGACATGACGAATCTCGGCGAGTATCGCGAGAGATACGAGTGCATCCGGATGCGGCGCGAGGACGGCGTCCTCGAAGTTGCGCTCCACACCAAGGGCGGATCGCTGCAATGGGGCCTCGGCCCCCATGCCGAGCTGCCCGACGCCTTCCACGACATTTCCCGTGACCGCGAGAACAAGGTCGTCATCCTCACCGGCACCGGCGAGGAGTTCAGCGGCCCGCGCGTCATTCCGTCTGCCGGCCACCCGCTGTTTCCAAACCGCCCTACCGCCCAGTTCACCGAGAACCTGATGTCCGAAGGGCGCCGGATGCTCATGAACCTCATGAACATCGAGGTGCCGGTCATCAGCGCCATCAACGGGCCGGCTTGGCGCCACTCGGAAGTGCCGCTACTCGCCGATATCGTGCTCGCCGCCGAGACCGCGGCGTTCCAGGACTCGGCGCATTTTCCCGGCGGGCTGGTCCCGGGCGACGGCATGCATGTTGTCTATCCCATGCTGCTCGGCGCCAACCGCGGGCGCTACTTCCTCCTCACCGGGCAGGTGCTCTCGGCCGCCGAGGCGCATAATCTCGGCCTCGTCGCCGAAGTGCTGCCGAAGGACAAGCTCTTGCCACGCGCCTGGGACCTGGCGCGCGGCATCGCCGCCAAACCCGAGGTGTTGGTGCGCCACACGCGCGCGCTTCTCGCCGAACCGATTAAGCGCCGGCTTCAGGAAGAGCTGGGTTTCGGCCTATACAATGAATGCCTGGCGATGATGGACCGGCCCGACGCGAAATGAATCCAAGGGAGTGAGACGACATGCTGTTTCTCTGCAAGATCGATGTGAGCATCCCGCCCGAGATGCCGCAGGCCGACAAGGACAGGCTGCGCGAGCGCGAGAACGCGCAGGCGGCGGTACTCAGCGAGCGCGGCACGATGCTGCGCATCTGGCGCATCGTCGGCCGGGTGGCGAATTTCAGCCTGTGGCAGACCGACACGCTCGAAGCGCTGCACGAAGCGCTGATGTCGCTGCCGATGTTCCCCTACATGAAGATCGACGTGACGCCGCTCATCAACCACCCGATGACCGAGGCCGCCGACGCGCGTGCCAACCGGGCCACGCCGCGCAAGTGAGGGAGTTCCGGCCATGAACGCAAATCCGCCGAAGAGCATCACGGTCTTCCGGGGCGACACGCGGCTCGACAACGTCGTCAACCTGCTGGAGAAGATCCAGCCGGCGCATTTCTCGAAGGAAGTGGACAAGATCTTCCGCCGCGCCTGGCTGCCGGTGACCTCGATGTCGGATCTGCCGGAGCCGGGAAGCTACGTCACGATCACCGTGCCGCCGCTCAAGGCCTCGCTGCTGATCACCCGCGCCACGGACGGCAAGGTACGGGCCTTCCACAACGTGTGCCGCCACCGCGCCAACAAGCTCGTGGCCGACGGCGAGAAGGGCTGCAAGCACCGCTTCACCTGCGGCTTCCACGCTTGGAGCTTCGCCTCGGACGGCAAGCTCGCCGTGGTCATGGACGAATCGCAGTTCGTCGGGCTCGACAAGTCGCGCTACGGCCTCGTCCCGGTCCACTGCGAGGTGTGGGAAGATTTCGTGTTCGTCAACTTCGATCCGGCGCCGCGCGAGACGCTGGCGGAATGGCTGGGCGACATCCATGGCGGCTACAAAGGCTATTTCGACGGCCGCGAGGAGATCGCGAACTGGTCGATCGTCGTCAACGCCAATTGGCACATCACCGTCAACGCCTTCACCGAGGGCTATCACTCGCTGTTCCTGCACAAGAACACGCTGCCCGACTATCAGGGCGGCTCCGACAATCCGATGCGCCACCGGCCGTTCCTGGAGATCATGCCGCGCCACGCCCGCTATTCGGCGAAGGCCAATCCCAACCACAAGATGACGCCGGTGGAGGCGGTCGCTTACAACGCCGGCCGCAAGCTCTATCCCGCCTTTCCCCCGGTCGATTGCACGGGGCCGGATTTCCCCAAGGCCGTCAATCCCGGCCGCGTCGATCACTGGGCCTTCGACATCGTCGAATTCTTCCCGTGCTTCGTGCTGATCGAGGGCGCCGATTGGCACCAGAACATGTGGTTCTGGCCGGTGGACGCCGACCATACCGAGATCCGCGTCGTCGACTACGCCTACAAGGCCAAAACCGTCGGCGACCGGCTCGCGCATTCCTATCTCCGCGTGCGCAACCGCGAGGTCTTCCGCGAAGACATCTCGACCATGGAGGCGATCCACGCCTCGCTGAAATCGGGCGCCGTTCCCGAGATCATCCTCTCGCAGCAGGAAATGCTGATCCAGAAGCACTACGCCATGGCCGCGGCGATGGTGGCGCAGCCATGACCCGGAACACGCGACTGCCGGCGGAGTTCGCCGATCTCGATGCGTTCGCGGCGGTCTGGGCGCTTCCGACCGAAAAGGCGCGCTACGTCAAGCTGATGGCGACGCCGATCGAGGAACTCCGCCTCTTCGTCGATGCCATGCTGCCCCGCTCGCAGGCGATCATCGCCCATCTCTCCCGCTTTCCGCTCGACGCCCTGCCGGCGGACGCGCGCGTCCTCTACGACCTCATGGTGACCTTCGTCGAGACCGCGCACCCGATCGAGCTCAACTGGAAGCGGCCCAACATGGAAGACAAGCTGCCGCCGGAGAATCTCCAGTTCTACGGACCCAGCGACACACCGGCCTTCGGCGCCTGACCGCCGCGCCGCGGCTTGGCGGAGTCAGCCGCGCCCGATGCGCGCCGCGAGATAGTCCAGCGCGGCGCGGAGTGTGCGGATCTTGGGATAGTCGAGCTCGGGGACGTCGACGCCGAGGCGCGCCTTCAGCGCGATGACGAGATTGAGGAAGCTGATCGAATCGATATCCAGCGCCTCGCGCAGATCGACGTCGTCGCCGACCGTCGCGGGATCGACTTCGGGCGCGATGTTGCCGATCTCCACGAACAGCACGCGCTTGAGCTCGTCGCGCGTCATAGCCCGGCGGGCTCCGCGAGGCGGCGGGCGATATCGGCCAGGAGCATCGCGCCGCGGTGTCCGTCGCTGGCACGATGATCGGCCGCGAGCGCGAGCTGAAGCACGGGGCGCGCCACGATCGCTTCGCCGACGAGCCACGGACGCCGCGCCGGAGTACCGGCGGCGACGATCGCGACCTGCGGCGGATTGATGATGGGCAGGAGCGCGTCCGCGCCCCGATCGCCGAGGTTCGTCAGGGTCACCGTCGGATCGGTCAGCTCGGAGCTCCGGTAGCGGCCGGCGCGCACCCGGTTCACCAGATCGCGCAGCTTGGCCATCACGTCGTCCAATCCGAGCCGATCGGCATCGTGGATGGCGGGCGCCACGAGGCCGCCGCCGCGCAGCGCGATCGCGCTGCCGACATGCACTCGGTCGCCCGGCTCGAAGCGGCCGTCGCGGTAGAAGCCGTTGAATTCAGGCAGGCCGCGCACCGCGAGGGCGACGGCCTTGACGATGAGCGCCGCCAAGACGAGGCGCCCTTCCGGCGGCCGGTTGGCATTCGTCCGCGCGAGCCACTCGGTCGCCGGGCCGAGATCGGCCATGTGCTGAACGTAGTAGTGCGGGATCTCGCGCTTCGAGCGCGCCATCGCCCCGGCGATGGCGCCGCGCATGGCGGCGAGATCGATACCCTTGGCCGGCGCTTTCGCCGGGGCGGGCGGCGCCTTCGCCGGCGGCGCGGCCTGCATCCGGCGCCAGGCGTTTTCGACGTCGACGAAGACGACGGCACCCTCGGGCCCGCTGCCCTGCACCGTGCCGATGTCAATTCCCGTGTCCGCCGCAAGCCGGCGCGCGGCCGGCGATATCTTGAGCGCGGCGAATGGCGCAGGCGCAGCCGGCCCGGCCCGCGGCGGCGCCGGCACCACGGGCGACGGCGCCACCCGCGGCGGCACCTTGGCGGCACCAACCGCCGGCGTCGCCAGCGCGCCGGCCGACCGGATGAAGGCAAGCGCGGTGCCGACGGGCACGGTCTGTCCCACCGAGACCAGCAAATTCTCGATCACGCCATCCTCAAATACTTCGATTTCGATGGCGCCCTTCTGTGTCTCGACGACGGCGATCACGTCGCCGTGCTTGACGGGGTCGCCGACCTGCTTCAGCCATTCGACCAGCGTGCCGGCCTCCATGTCGGCGCCGAGCGAGGGCATGCGGAATTCGGCCATCAGCGCCCCACGGCCGTGCGCGCGGCGGCGACGATGGCCGGCACCTGCGGCAGCGCGGCATCCTCGAGATGTTTGGGATAAGGGATCGGCACTTCCGCCGTGCACACCCGGCCGATCGGCGCGTCGAGCGACCAGAAGCATTGCTCCACGATGCGGGCGGCGATCTCGGCCGAGAGGCTGCCGGTTTTCCAGCCCTCGTCGACGATCACGGCGCGGCGCGTCTTGCGCAGCGATTGCATGATTGTGGCGTCGTCGAGCGGGCGCAGGGTTCGTAAATCCACGACCTCGGCCTCGATACCGAATCCGGCAAGCGCATCGGCAGCCTGCAGCGTCTTCCACAGCGAGCCACCATAGGTGACAAGGCTGATATCGCGGCCGGCCCGTCGGATCGCGGCCGTGTCTATATCGACCGCGCCGGCATCGGCGGCGAGTTCGCCGGACATGTTGTAGAGCAGCACGTTTTCGAAGATCAGCACCGGATCGGGATCGGCGAGCGCCGTGGCCAGCATGCCGCGCGCGTCCTCGAGCGTGGCCGGCGTCAAGACGCGGATGCCGGGGATGTGGGCGTACCAGCCTTCGAGGCTGTGCGAGTGCTGCGCGGCCAGTTGCCGGCCGGCGCCGGTCGCCATGCGGATTACCAGCGGAATGCTGAATTGCCCGCCGGACATGTGGCGGATGGTGGCCGCGCTGTTGATGATCTGGTCGAGGCAGAGCATGCTGAAATTGACGGTCATCACCTCGACGATCGGGCGCATGCCGCCCAGCGCCGCGCCGATCCCCGCCCCGACGAAGCCCGATTCCGACAGCGGCGTATCGCGGATGCGCTCGGGGCCGAACTCGTCGAGCAGACCCTTGCTCACGGCATAGCAGCCGCCGTAGCGGCCCACGTCCTCGCCCATCAGGAAGACGCGTTCGTCCCGCTGCATCGCCTCGCGGATCGCCGCCTTCACGGCGTCGCGATAGGTGAGCGTCATGCGCTGGGCGCTTGCGGGCGGCGCGGCGTTCATCGTGCCTCGCGGGGGGTGGTGACGTCGC
>Ga0268299_1000402_pt1 | contig 140536 bp, 195 predicted proteins | sample NOBtaG_FD_193484 | JGI IMG/M metagenome (GOLD analysis project Ga0268299, IMG submission 193484) | Activated sludge microbial communities from bioreactor in Nijmegen, Gelderland, Netherland - NOB reactor | ecosystem: Engineered > Bioreactor > Aerobic > Activated sludge | place: Netherlands...
CCAACTGGGAGCGTTCCTCACCTACAAAGCAGCCCGCGCGGGTATACCGATGATCGCCGTGGATCCGGCCTACACCAGCCAACGCTGCACCAACTGCGGCCATATCGACAAACGAAACCGGACCAGCCAGGCCCGATTCGTATGCCAGGACTGCGGCTACACCGCAGAACACGCAGACATCCTCGGCGCCGACAACATCGCGCACCGAGCACCAACCACCTGGGCCCAGTTAACGGCCCCCAGCGCGGCGTAACACCTGACACCCAGCCAGGGACTGCAGCTGCAAACCCGACCATCCATGGCCAGGTAGTTGACCTGCGCTGCGTTTGGGGGCCGGCGACAGTGGGTTCTACATCGAAGATGGTGACGGTGGTCTTTGCGAACTCTCTGGCGACCTATGGCCTTGGCTGCAGGCCGATTCCGTCGACGCCCCGCATCATCATCCCGGCGCCCCTGAGACATGGAGAGGGCGACAAAGTGCGATCGCTGTATCCGGTCTCGTGGGTGATGGATTCGGAAACTATGGCTCTAACTTCTCGCTGAGAAATCACGCCTTCTCCCCTTTGAAATCATCCAGACGCCTGTTCACAAGCATCACACAGGGTCCTGATCCATGGCCGACTGCTGCGCAGCTGGCCCGGGTTTCCACAGATCTCACAGGCCTTGGAGGCGGAGGCCTCCGCCTCCCGAACCCACTGCTGTGCGCGGATGTCGTGCTCGGAAAGGTACACGCGAAGTCCGCCGAACTTCTCCTTGATTTGGCAGTACAGAATCGTCGGGGCCGCGGCGATGAGTTTACGATCTAGCTCGATCAATATGCTGTACCAGCCAGCGCCGCAATATATTTCGGCTGGCCAATCAGGAGCGAAGCGGCTCCGGATGGACGCGATGGCCGCCTGTGGATCATCGGTGAATTCCCCCATGCTGTCCACGATACCGCCGGCGCGCGCGGGCGGCGTGTCGTCATCACAGATCCCCGGCTGCGCGCCACTCCCCGGCATAATCAGGGAACGCGCCAGAAGATAGCCTGCGCTACCGCAGAAATACCAGGGGGTAATAATGGGGATTATTCAAGCTCGGCTGAGTCGCTCAGGTTCGACCGTTCCGTTAGTTGGCTACGTGAGCGCCTTTCCGCGCCATCCGGAACTTGACACTGCTGTAACACCGTTCGCTGACGACCCGGTCACCGCGGTTGAGGGAGCGCACGCGCTGGTTCGCGTGCAGTGGGCCACCAAAGTAACCACCATCACCCCAGGAACTAGTGATTCCGAAACCGAATACGTCGCAGGCGGTTTCGGGTCTCCATCGGGTACGACCTGGTACTTAACCCCCGTCACATTCGACGCATCCGCCGGCGTGTACCGCATCGGCGATGGCCTGGCCCGCGGCCACGAGAACGCCGCCCTCCCCTCATTGCCGGCGATCGATGGCGAAACTCCGCCAGAAGAAGTGGCAGTCCACGACTTTCGGATGTACTGAACCAGCCAGCAACGGCTATCAATGCTGCGCTTCCTGGGCGCATCCGCGCTTTAGTCCAGAGCCGCAACACCGCTTGATCCGATCACCCTGCCACCAAACATCGCACGTAGAAATACGGAGACAACATGCAGTGCAAAGCCAGGAAATTCGATGCCTCGACTAGCACCGTCGCGCAATTGGCCCCTCAGGTTGATGAATCCCTGCGGATCAGGGGCGACGATCCGACTGAAGACAACACGACGCGGGCACATCAGGGCGCCGCTGCGCTGCTCAGCTACGCACTAGGTCCAGGCTCCGGAAGCGAGCCAGTAGAGACCAGCTTGGCAGATGTTCTAGGAAGTTTGATGCATACTGCAGATGCCCTCGGCATCGACTTTCACTCTGCCCTCAACAGAGCCGAAATCTGCTATCAGGATGAGGTTTCCGGGACCCTTTGACTTAGAGGCCCATATGGATGTACGCGATACAGAATGAAGAAAGGCGGCCATGGACCCGTTCTGGTTGAATGTGAATGCGGCACTGGACAAATTGCAAAAATGTCGGACTGTTGACGAAGCACTCAGCGTCTTGAACGAGCACTTCGATACCCAAGGATGTGACGCATTCTTTGCCGGCGGAAGTGGCGACCGCACCGTATGGGAAACCCTCACCGAGGCGGGGTGGCAAATCATTTGGTCCGAGGCCGACTACTTCTACGTGATCGAAGATCTCGAGGGAAACGTCATGACCTATATCGAAGGGGACGTTTGTCGCGGCGACCAGCGTAGCTAGCATCTGCCGCCCAGCGCCTCTGCGCTACGCTACGGTTGACCCAAACGGCCTGCTCGTACAAACACACCTGTATTGCCCCTTGAGAATTCAACTAAGAACCACCGGCTTACCGTGTTCAGTGAGATAGACGAGGCATTGAAGACGCAACGGCTGGGACAATGGCCGCCGACCGGCCCAAGAGGCCCGGGCCGGCGTCTCTAAGGCGAGTGTCTGGCTAGCGCGTGACGTGCCACATTCAAGATAACGCCAGAAAATCGTGTAGCAGAAGAGCTTCGACGTCGAACCTCTGCTCATCTCGCCACCGCTATCGTCGGCGCACCGCCCCCAGGCGAGGAACCATAGGAACTTCATTCTTCACTGTCGGATCGCCCCGCCTCTGGTCTGGCGGCCTAAGCTGTCTCGACCCTCGCCTGACTTAGGTTGGCAGTGCACGGCCCGTGATGTCCTAAGTGAAGGATGTCATGGGATAGATCAGAAGGAGAGGGGGACGTGGCTCCCGAGTAAATGCACGCCCCGCGTTTTGCGGGGATGGATCGGCGATGATTCCCACCACGGCGCAAACCATTACCCAGCCCCGTGCTTCACGGGATCTCATTTCATAAACTGTTGCTTGGACGCCGGAATCGGTGATCAGCGGCGAGTCCACAGCGCGCGTTCGGCCCGGTGAACCCTAGGTGACATGGGCCAGATCCAAAGACTCGCGCCCAATGCCTGCATTAGCGCGCTAGCCCATGTCCTGGTCGCAGGCGCGACCTAGAATCCGGTTCCATTGTGCACCCGGATGGCCTCAATTTCGGTAGGACATCCGCGCGAGCTGGACCGTTGAAGCTATTGTTTGGGGAGAAGGGGGGCAGTGACATGGCTTATCCGCCACCCATGCAGAAGCCGTCTCGGATCTTCGCCGCGCGAGACATACTCAACGGCGTGGTGTCGCTGGACGGTTACCCGCTGAGGTACATCGTTGTTGGTGCATCTCCCGAACAGGCGCTGAGCACAGCATTGGGTGGCCGGCGGGCCGCTAACCAGCTATTGGACACGCTGCTGACCGCAGTGGAGTTTCTAGAGAGTCGGGGGTGGACATTGGTCAACACCGATCAGGGCGGCATGCAGGCGTTGATGCGTGCACCGGTTCCCACGCAACGCTTGGGTCCGAGGTAGAGCGTTGCGCCCGCCGACAAACCAAGGCGTCGATACTGATCGATATCGCATGAACAAGGGAGGTGCGGAATGCCCTGGAAGGTCATAGTTAGTGGTCTGCTCGTGACGGCCGCGATCCTGTTGTGTGGGGCAGCATGTGATCGTGGAATTGACCGTGCGGCAGCACCTGACATTGAGACATCAACAAGCGGAGAGCTCGTGAGGGAAGCCACTGAGTTTGGCGGTTGGAGACTTCCCTCAGGCGCCAAAGTCCTTCTCGCGCAGCGAGAAACGGTGGGAGCTAAGAAATACCGCATCGCGGTCTCTATGTCTGCAGTGGATGTCCAACCGATGTTGGCGAAGTCGAACTTCACTAGTGCCTTCAACAAGTTGTATCAGACCTCGCTGGTCAAGATAATCGCAGGACCTGAGTTGGACACCTCGCCGAATGTCATTTTGGCTCAAGACAATTACGTTCCAGCCGAAGGAAAGTCGGCTATCCGTGAAGTTGTGATCGATGAACGCGATCCACAAACGCGGATAGTTCATCTGGAGTTTCGTGGTGTCTAGAAGCTGGGATGGCCGTCTAGACGGCGCGGTCCCTGTGAATGAGTCTCGCTGGTTCTAGGGTTCTTGTGGCCCGATATCAGGCTGGAAGCGCCGATGAAGCCCGGGCTGGTCGGAAGCGGCATTCCGCGGGGGACATCGTGCCGATGAGATTGCTGCCGGTGGCCTGTGTTGCTCAGATCTAGTCGGTGACTGATTTGAGGAAGGCGCGGGCGGTGGGCAGGAATACCGAACCTGGCTGGCACTGACCTGGCCCTAACTGTGTGTCGAAAGCCATTGGGTAGCCCGTTCGACATTGCGGAGATATCGGCTCTCGAGGGTGCCCAGCCGAGTGGTGACTACCGCCGCGTCGACGAGCTTGGCTTGCAGTAGCGCGCTGACGAATATTCGATCCTTTTCTCGTAGTGCGCACAGTTTGGCCACACACAGGTCTTCCTTGTTCACGCACCACCCGATGTATTGCGGGTGCCCGGAAGGTGCTGCGGTATTGGCGTTCTGAACTTGGACAAGTCGTTCTCTCCATCCAGCGGGTAGAGCCGCGGTATCCAAGTCGACGCCGTCGATATGGAATCCATGCAGCCGTTCGAACGGTGAGAATTCTCCGGCGACGCCTTCGAGGATGTCCGCCAGGTGCGCAGTCTCCTCGTTGGTTGACGCGATTGGGAGTATGTCGATTTCTGCGGACATGGTTGCTTGGCGTGGTAGCTCGGTTTCTCGATACGTGCCGAGGATCGCTTGGGAGCCCATGATGATGACTTCGGTGGCGTCAATGATTTGGCAGGCTGTCCGGATCGCGTGCTCGAGTTGGTCGCGCCGCATCAGGGGGGGCTCTTGAGGGCTTGGAGGCGCTCGGGTTCAGAGAGGATGCCGCTGAGGGGGGATACTTCTCGCATCTCAATGGCTCCGCGGTCCAGGCCAGTCATGGCGTGGCGCAGGGCCGGCAGGTTCATCTGACGGGTCAAGGTCTCCCAGGCGTCGAGATTGCGTTGATGTGGTTGCCCCCGAACGCTCTGGCGCAAGGTCTTGATGTTCGCAAGGATCTGCGCTGCCCATTGCTGCAGATTGCCGCCGGACAAGTGCTTGGCCAGCTGCTTGTGCAGTGCCCATGAGCGTTGTTCTGATCGAGTGAGCTCGGCTGGAATTGGGCGCCGGGTGATTTCGAGGCGATAGCCCATGCAGGAAAGCAGTCGCCCGAGCTGTTCGTCGCTGCAGTCGAGTTTTCCCGATAGATACTGACTAATACTGGGTTGCCTGACGCCGCTGATTTGGGCCAGCGCGGTTTGCGTGGTCCCGGTCCGCTTCATGACATCGTTGAGGACATCGGCGGCGTTCCGCATGTCTCAATTATAGCGTAGGACGCTATAACCTGGGTGGGGGTTTCGTCGGCCCCGACGGCGCATTGCCCGCTGAAGCCGGTTGCCGCCGTAGATGATCCCGCGCCGAGTCGATGAGATCATCTACACTTCCCTTCAAGGGGGCTGCTGCGACTAACTTGACGACGCGGCGAGAACAGCACGTATGAGGGGGAATCAAAAATGGATCCTGTGATCCTACGGACAGAACGACTCGAACTGCGCTGTGTCACATCGGATGACGCAGAAGCCATTGCCGAGGCATGTCAGGATCCGTTGATTGCGCTATTTACCCAAGTTCCCAATCCATATGGATTGCCTGACGCGCGGTGGTTCGTCAACGACGCCAAGGCGCGGTGGGAGCAAGACGATGCCTTTAGCTTCGGGTTCTTCCTCCGATCGGATGATTCCCTGGCCGGCACGTGTGTCCTGATGAAAGCCCCCGACGGAGTTTTAGAGATTGGATATTGGACCAGTCCACAATGTCGCGGTCAAGGGCTCACTGTGGAAGCGATTAAGCGTCTGTGCCAATGGGGGTTCGCGGACCTGGGTGTGGACAGCATCCGGTGGTGCGCCGTGATTGGGAACGATGCCTCACGTGCGGTGGCGGTCAAAGCGGGGTTTGAGATTCACGGAACGCGCACAATCACCGGCCGCGGGGGAGATGCCCGCGAGCAATGGGTGGGCTTGCTGCAGAACTTTCGATAGAGCCGAATGGTGATACGTAATCCATGAACGGTGTGACCTGTTGTATGATTCAAACAGGTCACACTGGGGGTGATGATGAATTTGCGATTAGACGAGAAAACTCGCACGTTCGAGCCGGGCTCACGCCACGAGGTCGCCGACCTCGTGGCACTCGTGCACGCAGCGCTTGCGGCGGGGCAAACAGTCACCGTTAGCACCTATACCGAAACGCTATCCCCGTCTGAAGCCGCCGCTGAACTGGGAATATCGCGCTCTGGCGTGCAACGCCGAATCGTCACCGGCGAGATCAAGGCCATCCGTGTAGGCGATCGCTACCGCGTCAGTGCACATGAAGTCGACCGATATCGCCGCCTGCTGGTCAGAACGAATCCTTCGCCCAAAGTTCCTTCGCACCAGTCGGTCTATCGGCTTCGGCCTCCGTGGATTCATCGACCTGAATCAGATGTGTATGTGCCGGCGAAGCTGGGTGCGCTAAAGGGCCCGACATCAGGCCGCCACGATCCGCCGGTGCACCTGTACTGGCAACCCGGAGACCTAGACTTCGCGCGACTTGCAGATATCGAACTGTTCTACTCATCGGCCTTAGCAGCTGCTACGACCGCTGAGCAATTTGCACAGTGGGTGAACCACGACGTCCTGATCGCCACCTGGGATCACCTATCGCTACCGCCTCGAGTGCGCGCCGCATGGGAAACCATCCACCCAAATCTTCGAAGCAAGGACACGCAAGTGAACGACCGGATCCGAATTCAAGACGTTGTTCTGGCCGCGATCGCCGACCATGGCTTCGCCCTCGCAGGTGGATCAGCCCTCATAGACTACGACGTCGTCTCCCGAGACACCGACGACATCGACGCTTTCAATAACCGTTGGGATGTAGGCGTTTTCGACGCCGCACTGCACGCGATCCTAGGTGTATGCAGCGAGAACGGGTGGACTGCCGAGACCGTCCTGAATGAGGACTTCCGCAAGCGGGTAGTAGTAGACGCTGGCAGCGGCGCGCCTGTGGTGGTCGACATGGTCTATTACGAACGGTCCCAAAATCCGGAGCGCCGTACCGGTGGAGGGCTGCGCCTGATTTTCGACGACGTAGCCGGCGGGAAGGGGGTCGCGGTCGCCGAATCATCCCGCGGCCGCGACTTGTTCGATCTTGCAAACATTGTCGAAACACCAGGCTGGTCGCTGAGTCGAGTCGAGGATGCGATGAAAGCCATCAAATACGCAGACAAAATTGAACAGTTCCGCGGCAACCTTGATCGGTTCCGGCGCGGTGAATTCGACGCCGACATCAGTAAATCCGGCTTCGATCCGGCGTTCTGTCACCGGATACTGGACTGAGGTCCCGAACCGCTGCCGACTCAGCAACTAACGCATGGCCCGCGTGTCGGGGGGAGCATTATGGAGAACTACCAGAGGGTGCGTTGATCAGCATGAGAGACACGGCGACGTGGAACAAAATCAGTGGTGCCGTCTGGGTTGGGGAACCTGGAGACACCGCGCGACCTGTTGCCAGCGCGGTCGCAACGGTGCTCGCTGCCGGCGAGGCCCTCGCGCGCTGGATACGTGCGACATAGCGACTGGCTGATTGTGCCGGGCGCCGAGCACTTTCGTCGCTGCGAAGTGACCTCGTCCGGCGGCGCACCGGATTGAGATTCTGGAGTCCCCGGGTGGGTGCGCGGATGTTTCATGAATGCGCGATCCGATTCGCGCCGCGCTGCGCGGGTGTATTTTCGCTCTGTGCCAGATTTCATCAAGGTTTGCCGCACCCTTGCGGCCGCTGCCATCGCAGCGTCGATTCCCGCGGCGTGCTCATCAGTGGTCCAGGGTCAGCCTGCGCTGCCCCCGGGCGCCGGGGGTGTGGCAGTTGAGCTACTGGACGCGGGGAACTATCCGGTCAAGCCACGACCTGCGCTGGGGGCTGCGGGCACAGCCACGGCAGGGCGATCGATCGACGCCGCACGCATGGCCAGCTTCATGGCGGCGCCTTGGGATGTAGATCCCACACTGGTGCAGAACGGCGGGGCGGCGATCCTGAGGAATCCGAGTGCATTGTCTGCTGTGACAGCTCATACCGACGAAGTGACCGATGCTATTGGCCGCCATGACTTTATCTACGCATTTCAAGTTGTACGTGGCGGTCCGAATGAGACGAAGAAGGCGGTGCGAAGCACAGTGGCCCGCTTCGCTGACCCGTCGGCGGCTTCTTCGGCGGCCACTGATATCTACACGGCGGCCCTGAATTCGGTGTTCAAGTTCCTTCCTGATAGGCCGGGAGATCCGCCGGCGCCGGTCTACCCCAAGATCCCGACCTCTATCCCTGGACATCCAGAGGCCAAAGCGTTTACGCAGGATTTCACGGCGTCTCAGGGCCGGTGGGAGGTGAATTCCTATCTCGCCCAAGGCCCTTACGTGCTGATCGTCAGCGTTAACGCTTTGGATTCGGCCAGTGCGGTCGCTCTGGCCGGACAAATTATGGACAAGCAAGGCCCGCAGATCGATCAATTTCAGCCCTCTGACCCGGCGAGGTTCGCCGAGCTGCCCATAGATCCGACTGGGCTGTTGGCCAGGGTGCTTCCCGTATCGGACGATGACCGGGTGGTAACCCAGCGTAAGACTTACGACGCGCGCGGCTGGCTTCTTTTTGACAGCGCCCCGATCCAGACGAATGCATTGTTCAGCGATCCCGCTGTATCTGTGGATCTAGTTGCCGTGGAGGGCGCTACCGTCTACCGGGCCAAGGACTCGGCGGGTGCGGTTAAGTTATTGCAGGGATTTGTCGACGAAGTAGGTAAAGAGCAGCCACCTCAGAAACCTGTTGAACGGGTGCAGTTCCTGACCTCGAGTCGTTGTTTCGAGATCGGAGACGCGACTATGTTCCATTGCCTGGCTTCCTACGATCGCTACCTGATTGAAACGAGCGGCAAGTTCCTGCGTGACGTCCAGCAGAAGATCGGCGCTCAAGTACGACTACTCGCCGCAAACTAAGCGCCAGCGCGCTTAGGGCGGCGCCTGAAGCTCCCAAATAGGGGTGATGCCGTCCCGCTGCTCTCGTCTTGTGACTGGTGTGGCGGCTGCGAAGAGAACGCCGGCGACCGAGGATAAACCAGATCATCTGGGCGGATCCGCGCTATGCTCACATCAGAAGGCCCGCAGCGCTAAGCAGTGAACGGCGCGCTAACGTCAGGGCCCACGGGGGATTCGGCAGTGGGGGAGAGCATGACGAACAGCAGTCAGTGGCGAATGCCAGAGGGGCTGAGTGCAGCCGACTGGCACTCAGTGGTATACCGTCCCGGGCGGTCGCCGCTTCAAGCAGAAGGTGCTGTGTCGCGATGAGTGGAGTGGTCTTAGAGGAAGAACTCTCACGAGTTGCCTTGTACACCAAGCCCGCCTACGCAAGGAATGGCATCCTCGGGTCTCGGGAGACTGTCTACGCCTATGTGCATCGCGTTGTGTCCCACCCCTTCTGTGTCGGACAGGTGGTCCGCATCGGAACTGGGCGCACCCACTGGCGCGTAACAGAAGTCGGCAGCCAGTACGTCACCGTGACATCGACTGAAAGCGGGCGGTACCGCATCCTGCAGTACGGTCAGTTGACTCAACTACAGGAGGCATGAGATGGGCGCTGATGTCATTCCCGAAAGGTTCTGTCACCATTCCACGGCGCCGTTGTCGATCGTTGTGATAGTCGCAGTATGGCCAACAATCCAGGACTGTGGGCGAAGAGTTGACTAATCATGAAGGGCCGGAAGGTATTTCAGATCCGGACGGTAGTGCAGGTCCTGACCCGGCGATGCGGGAAACGGCACGGGCATGGGGATGGGGCCTACTTGCCCTTGGCGAGGCAGTAGTTCGCGGCATCCTCCTTGAGATCGCACTTTTCGGCAGTGTCATCGCGGTTGTTCTGTGTCTTGCCGCTGGCCAGTTACCCATGAAGATCGCCGGAGCAATCTTTGGCTGCGCAGTAGTGGCGACGATAGTGATCACGCGCCGTAAGAAGCTCTCGGTTGGTCATCAATGGCTGATAGTGATCACGCTGATCGCCATGAGCGTCCTGGTGGTAGCTCTGGGCTGGAAATTGGGTCTGCTGTGAATGACTTCCCACACATGCCGCTATCGCACTGCTACCCTTGCGTTAATCGTCGCGGCTACGCAACGGGAACCTTGAGTTTTGGACCGCGATTCTGAAACAGCTAAGGGAAGCCCTAAGGGCGTCGTAGCAAGTCAAACCTGTTGGATCATGGTGAATCTGGTGATCGCGGCACCACTGTCGCCATGAACACAATAGGAGGGGGCATCACGATGTCTAACGAGTCGAATCAAATTCCCAATACCCTGCAGTCCAAGGCGCGTAGATACATGCGTGAACACGGAGTCAGGTATTTGCCGGCGCTCGCAGCAATCACTGCGGAGGCTTCCGCCGAATCGCGAGCACCTGCGCGTGGATCCCTACGCGAGGACGTGAACAACAGCGCCGGCGTCGAGGCATGGCTTCAGGCGTTAGGGATTGACGATCTGGCCACATACGAACCTGCCGAGATGTGGGGCAGGTCCGCCGGTGCGGCGCACCTGATACCCATACCGATCGGGATTCTTTGTGCTGCGCCGGCTAGAGGCGATGTTGCCGTTGAAGGCGAGACTGAGGTGCATTCGCAGGAGGTAGCGTTCCTTGATCTTGATGCCCTGTCTAGCGGCGTCGTCCAAGGCATGATCGGTACTGGCCGCGCGGCATTGGATCAATGGGTGATCGGCGCACTGTCGGTTTTGAACGGCCCCGACAAGATTCAATTCGTTGTCCTCGACTTCAAGGGTGCCCTAGCTGGCGAACAATTGTCTGGAATCCCGCATGTAGCAGCGTGTTTCGATGTGCTACACGAGGATTCCGGGGCTAAGATATCGGCGCTATGTTCGATGATCGAGGCGGAGATCGTACGCAGAGAACAGATCTTGCGTATCCACCATGTCTCTTCGATTCAGCAGTATCGCCGCAAATCCGGGGCAGCAGCCCCGCCTGACCTCATTGTGTTTGTGACTGAGGCCTTCGAGTACATGGAGCTATATCAAACCCGCAGAAGGATTCTCAGGGTGGCGTCCATGGCCGCTCATGCCGGCGTACACCTGATTGTTAGTGGCCAACTGCTAGGCACAGAAGTCGATGAGATACGCGAGCAGATCAAGTTCGGCATCTCACTGCGGGCTGCCAACGACCGCGCGAGCACCCGGGTCCTGGGCCGCAGCGATGCAGTCGAGCTACCGCTGGCGAGTGGGCGCGCGTACCTTGTGCGGTACCCATCGATCTCCACAGACCTGGAGTGTTTGCAGATCTTCGGCCCGTTGCATTCGGGCGCCCTGGGATCCTGGGAGAAGGTGCTGGCCAAACTGTCACAGACTCCTCACCGGGCCGATGAATTCTCGCGCGCCATCGCGGCTCTAGCTGTACAAACAGCCAAGCTCGACTTGGCGGTCGACGGCCCAGGCAAGTAGTAGTTAGTCGGCTATGACCCCGATAAGGAAGATCACGACCCCAACGATGGCGATGACTGCCACGGCAGCAAGTGGGTAGTACCAGGTGCTGCCTGGTGCTTGCATCGCCAGATAAACGGCGATCACCTCGACGATCACGCCGAGGAAACCTAGTAGCGTCACGACGGGCGCCAGCGCGCGGCCCCGTAGCGGGGCGTTCGCATCGACGGCATTGAGCAAAACCCCGGCCGATATCGCCACCATGGCTGCGGCCGCCGGTATTCCGGTAAGGACAAACAACGTCACGGTGAGGGCAGTATCACTAACGGTAGCGGCCCAGCTAATGGCGCCGATCAGCACGACTGTGACGAGCAAGCATGCCAACTGGCGCCCAGAATTTCTGGCCAGAACCCGTCGCAGGGGCATGCCGCGCCGATCACTGTAAGAACGGGCGACGCTGCGTGGGCTGACGTTGAGCAGATGCGATAGCCCTTCAGGGTTCCAGTAGTGGTTCGCGCGGTAACGTTCGCGGCCCGCCGGGTCTACAAGTCGCTGTTGTGACTTTTTCATCCATCCGCGGGCGAGCTCCGGCGGGTATTCAATCGGCCGCATCCCTTGCTGGAACCGAAATTTGTCGCCTATCTGCTGATAGAGCACCCGTTCCAGGTCATTGCCACGATGGACTGTGAACCGAGGATCCGGGGGGTCGTAGTCCCTCAGGACCTGTACCTGCCCGGACTCGAGCAGGCGAACGATATGCCTGCCCCAGTCTTTGTGATGTACCGCCACGGCACCAGAATCCATGTCTGATACTGAAACCGCATGCCGTTCAGCCCATTTTAGGAAGCGGCCAGAAAACAACGTCATGGCATCTGTTGGTATGGGCGCTGGCTGCGCCTCCGACTGCGCCAGCGCTTCTGGCTGTGGCTGCCCTGTGTTCTTTGGATAAATCTGGCGGCCTGCCGGTGGCCGTTGAGCGTCTAAGGCTTCGAGGTAGTCGCTTGCCACCCGCTGCGCCGGCCAACTTGGATACACGAAAACCTGGCCGTTGTGTTTGTCGACCAAGGCCCGTATCAGGCCGTGGCCTTCACCGTCCGCGATCTGTTCCTCAGAGAGGGCAGGCACGCAAACCCACCCGATGCTGAACGTATGGGCCACCGCGTAGTCCTTGCCAGGTAGCACCTGCGCCAGGTGTCGGAGGGCTTGTTCTGGCGTGTTCAGTGCAGCCGCGTCCGCGTTCCCCATGCCTAGAGTATGCACGCTATGAGGTCATGATTGCGTGCAGCGTTCCGCGCGATCTATGAACGCTTGACTCACCGTATTAGTCGGTTAGACTAAAAGCGTGGACGCCAACGAGATCATCACGTTGATTGAGAACGCTGATGGCCCTTGTGACGTCTTCGGTCCTCACCCAACAAATCCCGCCGCCGCCCGGGCGGCCAAACGCACCTACCGGATCTACGCCAATACCGTGCACCCGGACCGTGCCCGGGCGAGCGGCCTAGACGCTGGCGTCGCCGCAGCGGCATTCACGCGACTGTCAGCACTGCACCAGGAATGGACACAAGCACACACTGGAATGCGCCCCGGGCAACCTGACGGTGCGACCATCGAATCACACGTCGACCGATACGCCCTTGGTCCGCGCTGGGCTTATGGCTCGATCGCCAACATCTATGCCGCGCGCAACCGCGCCGGCCACACGGTAGCGGTCAAAATCCCCCGCGCAGCCTCATCGTCCCGATTTCTCGACAACGAGCGCAAAGCCCTTCGTGTGATTGAATCACTCTGCGCCACAGGGGATAACGCATGGCTCACCGCCTACTATCCACAGCTGTTGGACACGGTCACCCACCGCGGCGATACCGGCGAAAGCCGCGCTGTGAACATTTTGTCCGACCTCAGCAGGGGGCAGGGATATGTCACGCTGGATACGGTCAAAAACGCTATTCCTGAAGGCCTTGACGGGCGTGATTGGGCCTGGATCTTCCGCCGCCTGCTGCGCGCGGTGGCGGGCGCTCACCTAGCGGGCGTCGTCCACGGCGCGATCCTGCCCGAGAACGTGATCATCCACCCAGAAGGTCACGGCGTTGTCCTTGCAGGCTGGTCATTTACCACCACCGTCGGCCGGGCTGTAACGGGGCAAGTCAGCTCCCGCCGCAGCTTTTACCCGCCTGAAGCCACTACAGCGACGGAATACACCACCGACGTGTATATGGCCGCCGCCTTGATGGAATGGATCCTCAAACCGGAAGAGTACGCGCAGCGCCGGTTCGCGCGAGGATGCATGCAAGACGGTCCCCGCCGCCGGCCCGCCGCTGCCTCGTTGTTGCAGGAGTACGACGAACTCCTCGAAACTCTCTACGGGCCGCGCACATTCCGCAGATTTCCCTACGTAATCGATGCCGCGCCGACGGCCTAAGAATAGGAGAAGACAATGGGAGCTGGAGCCTGGAACGACGACACCTACCGCGCCGCAGCGACTTTCCGTGCTGCTCGTGGTGACGACGATTTCGGATACGACCGTGCGTTGCGCCACCGCCCGGTGTCCGAATGGAAAGCCGCCGACGAGCTTGACCCTAAAGGGGTTGACCTGCGCGAGTCTCGGGACTCGGCCGAGCATCCTGCCGCCACCCCGATCGCGGTGTTGTTCGACGTGACCGGTTCGATGCTTGAGGTACCGCAGGTGATGCAAAAGCAGCTCGCACAGCTGCACGGGCTGCTGCAACGCAAAGGATATGTCGATGATCCGCAGATCCTTTTCGGCGCGATAGGTGATGCGGACTCGGACCGTGTTCCGCTGCAGGTGGGCCAGTTCGAATCAGACAACCGGATGGATGAGCAGCTGCGCACCATCTTCTTGGAAGGTGGCGGCGGTGGGCAAAAGTCTGAATCCTACGAGCTGGCTGCGTATTTCATGGCCCGGCACACAGCCACCGATGCCTTCGAGAAGCGGGGTCGCAAAGGGTATCTGTTCATCGTCGGCGACGAGATGAACAAGCCGAAGCTCAAGGCCTCCCATATCCGTGAAGTGCTCGGCGATGATGTCCACGAAGACATCGACGTCGGCTCGATCTACCGTGAGCTACAGCAGCGCTGGGAAGTGTTCTTCATTCTGCCGCGCAAGACTTCGTACTTCGATGACCCGGTTGTGAACGAACATTGGCGTGACTTGATGGGGGAGAGGCTGCTCAAACTGGACGAACCAGCTGCGGTCTGCGATCTGATCGGGGTCACGGTCGGATTGATCGAAGACTCGATCGACCTCCACGAGGGCTTAGCAGATCTCAAGTCAATAGGCAGCAGCCACGGCGCAGCGGTCGGTAAGGCCTTGGCAACTCTGGACAGCAGCCGTAGCAGCGGAACCGTCGCGACTACCGCACTGCCTGAAGATCTGTCCGGCGCCGACGACCTGGTTTGACGGTCATGCACACTCTGGACCGTCCCAGCCCCACCACATCGGCCCATACTGTCGTGGTCGGGCTGGGCTTCGGAGATGAAGCCAAAGGTGCCACCGTCGACTACCTGGCTTCCCGTACCCGGTATTCCTCGGTGGTCCGATTCAATGGCGGAGCCCAGGCTGCCCACAACGTCATTGTCGCCGGTGTGCATCACACCTTCCGCCAATTCGGCAGCGCCACATTTTCAGAGACTCCCACCTATCTGAGCCGTCACAGCCGTATCGACCCCTGGAGGTTGGCCAGTGAAGCAGAAATACTGGCCCGCCAAGGGATATCGAATCCACTGCGGTTAGTGACCGTAAGCCCACACGCACTGATCGTCACCCCAGTACATGTCGCAGCCAACCGCACGCGAGAAGAGCTACGTGGCGCCGCCCGCCACGGCTCCTGCGGCCTTGGCATCGGAGAAACAACTTGGTATGACCTCGCCGCACACCAGTGGCTGGCGCAAGGGCAAAGCCTGTACGGGATCACCGCCGCCGCACCCATTACGGCCACAGCGCTGACAGTCGCGGACTGCCTAGACAGCAAGGTGCTCGAGGCCAAACTCGTCGCGCTCGCCCAGTTCTATGCGCCCTTACTGAACATGGGTAGCCACGCCCACCCGGCAGTCGCGGAGATGGTGACGGACTTGATCGAATTCGGGCGCACCATCCCCGCGGTCCCTGACCGTGCGTACCTTTCCGACTCGGCGGCGACGGGCCCCTTGCTGTTCGAAGGCGCACAAGGGGTCCTGCTCGACGAATGGCGCGGATTTCATCCCCACACAACCTGGAGCACCACCTTGCCTGCCGCCGCCCAACAGCTCCTCGCAGAAGCCGGCGAGCCGCGAGGTCGCGTTTTGGGCGTGACACGGACCTACACCACCCGCCATGGCGCCGGCCCTATGCCAACCGAAGACCCCGGCCTATCGCAAACCCTGCCTGAACTCCACAACGGTGAAGGTATCTATCAAGGGGGTTGGCGCACAGGCCATCTCGACACTGTCATGCTGAGGCACAGCGCTGAACTGTGCCGGCGCCACGGTGGGCTGGACGCCCTGGCTGTTACACATCTAGATAGCGTGGCCGCAGCCGGCGATGAGCTCTGTATCGCGCGCCACTACCAAGAGGGCGAAGACTACCTTTCCCTCGGCGTCTATCAAGACCTGAGCTACCAGGAAACATTGACGGCCAAAGCATTCGTTGCGGTTCCAGTACTTGAACCACTCGACCCGCCGCGAATTCTTGATGAGCTATCTAGTGCGACAGGGGTGCCCGTCGCACTCACTTCAGACGGGCCGGCCCGCAGCCATCGTGCGGAATCGACTCGCCCATATTCGGTTTCGTGCCTGACATAGAGATGGAACAATCGAAAGCGATCCAGGGTGCGGACCACCCTGCCTATCACGGAAGGGGGATGGCTGCGATGGCCCCAGAAGGATCGGTGCCGCCAGCAGAGTCGCCGTGGCGCCGCGACCTAGTCCTGGCCGTGGAGCAAGTTCTCTCTGGCCGGTGTGATGTCACCGCAGTGACTTACAAAGTCGAACCGGATATTGCTGCTGTAACACGGGCTTTATGGGCCTGGCCCAGTTGGTGCGGCAGCGGAAGCCCCGCGCGCGCATGGGAGAACGCAGTCAGTGGTGACACCGCGGCCAGATTGGACACCGGGGCCGAGCTGACCGAATGGGGGTGCACTGAGCGGATCATCCGCAAGGCTGCTGCGTACGGATGGTGGCCGCAGGAAACGTCTGACGGCGACTACATCGCAGTTCCCATTGACCGCTGGGTGGCTGACGGGCACCCCTATACGCGGATCGTGCCCAGCCTCGCGGTCCTGCTGGATCGGTGGAATGTGTCGCCGGTAGTGATCGACGGCCTCGATGACCGCATTGTTGCTATCGAGGATGGTTCCACGCTTTAACCGTGTTCCCCCGCAGGGTCAGTGCTGTTCAGCGTCCGCGTGCCTGAGATCAGGCAATCATGCCTCGGTGGGAGGTATTCCCCACGAGCGTGGCGCTGGTGCTGCAGCGCGCCTGGGTGGGTGTTAGCTCTGCTTCCACGTCCAGATCGTTCCCGGTCGCCCGCCTGTTGCGCGAGCTGAACGCGGCTGCGAAGTCAGTTTCGGGTTGTTGGACAACGTGCGGTTCAGGTTCCCGCGATCCGGTGTGGCCCCGCTAAGGGCTGAGGTCAGATTCAAGGCTGTGCTCACAGGGAAGCTTGAGCCGGTCAGCGCGCGAGTGAATGCACTGTCGGTCCACAACCGTGAGGCCATCCTGGGCCGGGAATCCTCGACGATGCGGTTGTGGTCGAAAGCCAGTTTAGGGACGGAGTCGATTGCTACCCACCGGGCAGTGGCATCGATGGTGGTGTCGGGGTCAATAACTGCGCAGGTCGCGATAGAGAGAGTGGGACCGCGGGGATCTCGATTCGGTTCATCGAAAACGACCAAAATCCCGCAGGACCGGATCGCATCGGTAGGTACGCCAGCCTTGACGAGAGCACGTGCGGCTGCGGCGGTGACGCGTTCACCGGCACGCTGCAGGACGCCGGGCAGGGCCCACTTGCCGGCGTAGGGGGGCTGCGCGCGGCGGTGAATGAGGATTTCAGGCTTGCCTGAGTGTGTGTTGTACCGCACGCCAACAGCATCCACGGACACTCGTGAGGATTCAGTGACCGTGTCCACGCTTCTAGTCTAGACGACTAGAAGTCCTGCGAGGTGGATGCGCGCGTCGGTCCAACTCGGAGCATCGGCTTTCCACCGCGGCAGGCTGGCCTGATTGACAGCAAGCGATAGGGCAATTACATTGGAATTTACCCACCCCGTCCTCTTGTTAGGGCGGGGTCTTTCTTTTTGTGTCCCATCGCGGTGCGAGCCAACGCCGGGGTCGATGAGGTGCCAATGTGGTCCGTTTGGAGCGCCTGCGGGCCCCTAAGAAGACTTCCGGGGCCCGGCTAAGCGAAGGAGGGCCGCGGCGGAGCGTCACGGCTCAGGAAAGGCGGCGCGGCGCTGTCGGGAGCCGCGAGATGTCAGCTCCGGTTGCCGTAATCGGGGCGGTTGAGGATTGCGGTGGACGGTTCGATCCCGGTTACGACGGGCTTCTTGTCCTGCTCGACCGATAGCGTCAGACCGAAGACGGCGGCGGCGCCCAGCAGCAGACCGATCAGCACGCTCGCGACGGCAGGCACCACAAATCTGGTCATCGGAGCTCCTCTGGGGCATACAGATACGGCGGCCAAACTAGCACGCCGGAGCACGGGTTAAGCGCCGACAAGCTTCCCGAAATTTGGAGGCTCAGGAAGCTATGCTTGGTATGCACCGCTAATAATATTGTGGTTGTCTTTAAGGGGGAACAATGGGGGAATTTCGTGCTACGTGCGGCGAGGAAAAGGTGCTTGAACCTAACCCGCAGGTCGGCGCCGCGCCTTGGTTGCAGGCTCTAGGAATCGACGATGTCGAGTCCTATGACGCCCCAAGCGTCTGGGCGTCGGCACCTCGTGGTTCTCTAAAAATACCGTTTGGCTTCTGCTGCAAGACATCTGAATCCGGAATCGTCCCCACAGACGAATTATTCGAGCTGGACCTGGCCGCTGAACGCGGCGGCATCCTGCAAGGCAAAACCGGCTCAGGTCTAACGTTTTTGCAGCGTGCGTGGATGACTGCGGCAGCTGTGCGGTTCGGTCCAGAAAGAGTGAAGTTCCTGTTGTTGCAATTGCCTGGCTGGGCAGGATTTCGAGGCCTTGAAAAGCTGCCTCATGTTGCCGGGGTCTTCTCTCACCTTTACGAGTGCCGGGAAGTCTTCGACGAGCTAGTCAAGGCTCTGGAAGCCGAGCTTGATCGCCGCCGGGCAGTGCTAGCCGAATACGCCGCGACCAGCTTCGATGAATACAGTCGCCGGCGTGATCTAGACGAGTCGTTACCTGGCCTGCCCCACCTGTTCGTCGTGATGGAGTACCTGCTTGATTTCGCCGAGAATATCCGCCCGGAACATATGGCCATCTTCCGCAAGATCCTGTCTGCTGGCCCCGCCCTTGGCGTGCATTTGATCTTCACTTCTGAGGGAGAAGCTATCGTAGGCCAAGAGGAAGTGTTGCGACACACAACATTTGGATTGTCTCTATACTGCAGCTCCGAGTCGGCGAGTCGTTGTGTCGTGGGTACCGCTAGTGCCGCGTATTTGTTGTTTGGCCGCGGGGATGGAATTGCAGTATGCCGCGCACTAGGCAGCGGCGTTCCGCCGCAATATTTGCGTGTATTCAACATCGAACAGCGGGAGACTCAAGACAAAACGGGATGGTATGCCTTGATGGATAAGATGTCGCAGTACTCTGCGCCCGCCAGCGACGAGTTCAACGCGCGCCTAGGTCCCGCCAAGGAACTGCATCGCGCATTCCTTGAGTCGCACCATCTGCACCTGCATTCCTGACGGCGCCCGGCTTCTGGCTGCGGTGGCGTGCAGCTTCGCGCCACTGCTCGTCGGACCAAACACATGGTTGAACACGTTCTTGGGTCCAGTGGATGGGCAAATTAACGGGCCTCTCGGGCGATTTGTCGACGGTCGCCGTGGCTCCGCTGTGCCACGATAGCGGGCCCGCTTCACCGAATTCGTCGTCGCGTAGGAGTAGCGTCCCGAGGAGACGGCCAAGAGAGGTCGGCTTTTCTAGGGGGGGTATGGCCACTTGGATTGATGGTGTGTCCGAGCCTGTGCTTGGCATGATCAGCGACGGTGAAGCACAAAAACGCTGGAGAGTGACCGGCAGCACTGGTGATTCAGTTGTCGTGATTGCCGCCAAGGAACAAGACGCCGTGTACTTCGCGGTCCGCTCCGGATATCTGGCTCCAGAGGACTTGGACGACACCGATGAAGTCACTGCCTACATCGAAGATGAACAGGGAGGGGTCCATTGATGGACAACGAAATTCGAGCAACAATCGACCGTGCAGCGAGCCACGGAATCACCCTCACGCCGGAGCAATTCCAGCTCATTGACGGCGACTACTGCCTCGATGGCATGGAACCAAACGAATGGCTCGATGCCGTGCTGGGCGAGTAGCGCCTGCGGGCAACAGTGTCCGGGCGCTGGGGTCTACCCGATGCTGGCCACTCCACACCCGTTGTCTTACCGCCGTTTCGTTCGTTCAGGGGGGACAATGTAGTCCGGGAGTGAGGAATGAAGGGTGCCCGGCTGGGCGACACTTCAGCACTGGACTAGGAGGGCGTGCAAATGAGTGATGTTGACCTTGTGGAACTCGGGTATGAATTCGCCGGTGCCGAGGAAGACTTCGATGCCGATCCGGGTCTTGCTACCGGCCGCAGTGCCTACTGGCGGCGCGCCAACAGTGACAGCACCTACACGCAGGTCACCTCCACATGGGGTGCTCGCTGCACTGACTGGGACGGCGGTACGCCGGTCGGGCCGTTCCGTCCGGCGCGTGTGATCGAGGTGATCAACTTCCGTGACCTCGCTGATGTTGGGGGATCTGAGATCAGATCCGACTATGGCTACACCGATTTGGGAGTAGCACAAGGTGTTCTAGAGGCCGATAGCGAGGCCCTGCACCGGCTGGAAGCCGAGAAACGATCCCGGCGCCTACTGGATTTTCCGCCTCATCTTGAAGGGTTGTTACGCGGTTGACTCTGGTTCGGAGCAGTTCACCGATGAGAATGAACCGCAGGAATAGAGGGGGAACGTGCCTAAGTTGGATGCAGCACTACGTGAGCAGCTTGTCAGGGTTCACCGCATGGAAGTGCTTCTCAATCAGATGAGTTCGGGTCGGCATCGTCAGGTTTCGTCTATTCCGTCTGAAGAGATCGTCGAACGGCGTGATGTGTGGATCAGGGCGGTGGTGGGTAAGACGTCCCAAGAGCTCGCAGGTGCAAGTGGATTCGGGTGGCTACCTGAACAGGCCATCGAGGTGTGGCTCTGGGCGATCGCGCATCCGGCGTTGGGTATTTCCTGCAATCCCGAGAATGGAGTGTGGGGCCGGTACCCGACGCCTTATCCCGTTCCAGCACGTCTTTTGGAGGATGTCCAATGGTGGCGCGAGGAGCTGGCGGTCGGCTAGCGCGCGCGTGTTGGATGTCCGAAACCCCTTTGGGGCAAGGAGTTTAGTTTCTTCGCACTGAAGGCTTCCTGGTTGGATAGGGGTGCGTGGTGCGGTCGCAGAGGATCGGGTTGGTGCGGTATAGCTGCGGTGCGGATGCTCGCCGGTGTGTCGTTGGCTGGCAGTCCAGCCGCGGCCACGGAACCTTCATTTCCTGACCTGGCTGGTTTCAGCGATTAGGCGGCCAGTGCGGCGTACGAGGTGAGGTCGCATTACCCGAGCTGGCGGTTCGGTACAGCTTCTGGGCTGTCGTGCTACATCGGTAAGCATCCCGCCCCACAATGGAGAGAGGTGGTGCAGGCGACGTGTACCGGAATATTGCCGAACGCCCGGGAAAGTGGGAAAGTGCGCCCTATGCCGCGGTGACTATTAGTGGCTGGTGTGGGCGGCTATCGACAACTATTGACGCGGTGCAAGATCAGCCAGGCCCGGCGCCGTTTCTCGCGCCGAACCATAAGATCGCAGTGAGGGCTTATAACGGCGAAAATGCTTTGCAGCAAAGCATCACGTGCGGCGTAGTGGACGAAATCGCCCTCACCTGTCAAGCGACTCAAGTAGGTGAGGGCAGGGTCTTCGGGTTCGTGATCACCGCGACCGGGACCATGATTGCGTGAAAGTTGGGCGGGCCGCCGCTTTGAACTGTCGTGTTGCCGCGCTCTAAGTCGGACCCTAGCGGTTGACGCTGATTGTCAGCCAGAGCTGGTAGCGTGGTTGGTGTTAGAGGGGGCTGCTTGCGGTTAGCAAGCGCGTGCGTAGGGGAGGGAAAGCCTGTATGTCTACAAAAACGGTCTGGGTGTTGGTCACTGAGGATCCCAATGTAGTCGGCGGAAGAATGGATGAAGTGCCCGGTGCGATGACGCTACCGAGTAGTCATGTAGTCACCGTGCACCACGACTTCGACAATGTGATGGAGTACATCCGCGCCACGTACGATCCCAGCGGCTACTACGCCGATGAGGGTTCGGGATCTCTTCAGAACTACCTTAGCGGGGAAGGCTACTCCTTTCACTACTCCGAAGTTCCGATCAAGTAGGCGCAAGCAAGCCATCGAGATCGGCTATCGCAAAAGAGGTTTGAGGGCATGAGTAGGTTCGCGTTTGTGCAACAAGGTGGGGCGAGTAACGAGTACTACTTGTGGGTTCACGACACGCGGGAGTCCGCCGCGGAGCATCAACAATCGTGTCAAGAGGCCACGTACGTCACCTCTGATATCCACAGAGTTCGCCCGAATGATGCGGACATTGATGCACTCAGAGAGCGCGTGGAGAACACAATCGGCAGAGACGATTGGCGACGGGCCGAAGAACTGCTACGTGAGTACGAGGTGTAAGACGTGCCAACTTTCACAGTCATCGGACACTGGGAGAACGACAAGATCCTCGTTGAGGACGTACTAATCGGTAGGTGTGAGGACAAGCGGCCCAACACTTTCAAGTGGGATCAAGGCCTGTTCGCGGCGAGTGTGGACAGGGAGACCATAGAAGAAGCGATCGCGGCCGTTCGAGCCGAGTACGAGAACCAAGGAGAGGTGTTCCATGACGATTGAGTCGGCCGGCACATTGATTGAGGGTGCCCGTCGCGTGAGAGACGCGGTGGGTGCATGGGAACGCGCCGTTGACGCTGACGATGAAGATGTTGATTCGTTGGCAGAGATGAAAGACGCTGCTGCGGACCTAGCGGATCTGATTCTGGGGCCCATGTAGAGTCTCGCTGGCGCACCTTCGGGGAACTGAATGTGAAAATGTACGAATTGGGGCCCGCGACGAGCTGAAAGGGCCCTGGGAAGAGCTCAAGCAGGGATGCTACAGGGCCCTAATCGCACGATTACCTGCGACTGTCATGGGCTCAAGTCAGTCCGAAGTCGTTGAAGCACAATCTGATTTGTATCAGATCGGTCTGTCGTTATGGGGAGATCTGTATGCCGTCGCCGAGTACGACCATCTATTCTCACGATCCGCTAACCCACGGGTTCGCGCCCCCTGGTAGCCAATGCTCTGCGTGCCGGAGCTGCGATCCCTCTATGGGCCGAGCTCACGCGGCGCTGTTGGGGTATGAGTTTCGGTGTTGTTCACGCCCCTCAGCTGATAAGGGGGCTTATCAGCTGCGCTTGAGGGCATCGAATACATCGTCGATAATCCAATAATGTTGAAAGACAACCGATTGCAAGTATCATGACGGTAAGGAAGGTGAGCACCCGCACCGCCTGAGGAACCGTTGAATGAGTTAGTGGCAACGCTGGGGCGGTAGTGCATGTGCTCACCAAGAGAACACGGGATGATCATCGGCGGGAAAGGAACCATGGCGACCCAACAGATAACGACCACAGTCCGAGTAGTGCAGCGGGGCAAAAACACTAGGCCTGGGAACCCGCAGTACACCGTCACCACGGACGCGGGAGTGTTCAAAACAGTGCCAGACGGTGCGGTTGCCTACGGCATTAGTAATAGCGAATACCAAGGCGAGGTGAAGCTGACGTTGGATGGAGCCCATATCGTTGGGGTGTCGACGCTCGACGACACCTCGTTCGTCGGCCAGCAGTTCTAGGTCATAAGACCGCGACCTCACGAAGAGCTACCCAATGGAAGGTAACGGCCGGGGCCGCCGCCGAACTGTTCAAAAATGCGCAGATCTTGCTTCTCGGAGGGAAATGCCCTGAGCATGTTTCGCCTTGGCGCGTACATCAAGTTTGGCGAGACGGTCACCCTTGCCGTGGCAGACCGCGATGGCTTGCAGGCGTTTGTATCTGCCCTTGGTGAGGTGGTCGTCGTTGGGCGATCCGCCTTTGAGGCTGGCGATGCCGTAGAGCACCAGATAGTGGAGCAGAGTGGGTCCGCGGACATCGATATCCGGCCGAATCTCGTCGTATGGAGACTCGACAAGTCAAAACTGAATGAGCTCATTGGGTTGACGACATCACTTATCGCGGCTGGTAAGCCTGCGCACCAGTATCTAGACGAGATGAGAAGCCCAACAACAACTCTGATGCTATCTATCGACGAGTTCGGCGCAGGCAGCTGTACCTAAGCTGATGTTTGTGACGCAGAGCGAGGGAAGCCCTGCCCTGCTCAGCTTCCTGCTGCTCAGTATCCGAAATTATTCGAACCTTGCCGGCAGCGGCTCTGCGCGAGGCGACAAGTAAGAGCGCTGGCTGAGGAACCGCAGACAGCAGCCAGGTTTTCGTGGCTCCGGGCTGGCCTGAGAGCCACATGCAGGGCCTCAATGCTGATCCTGCGTGTAGGTGGGATTCGCGGATCAAAAGGGGTGTTCTGGGGCGTGTCTACGCTCGCCGCTTCGCTGTGAGGGGATACTTGGGGGTATGTGGGGGAAGATTACTTCTGTACTTGCTGTCGTTGTTTTGTCCGCAGGATGCGGTCTGGGGAGCGAGCCTTCGCTGTCTGCGTCAGAGGACTTGCCGCCGCACACGGTTGCGCCCCCGCGGGCGTCGGCGCGCGCGGGGGCTCCGCGTTATGTAGATCCGCCGCCGGTGATGGATAAGCCGAAGCTGTCTCCGACGAGGCCCATCGGACTCTTCGCGGATGCAGCCAGGTGCGGTTCATTTGCGGTGGTCAGTGAAATCGCCAATGCTGCGAGGACGCCCAAGTTCGGCGTTCCGGGTGCCACGAGGTCGGCGCCGGACTACATCGGCGCAGCCGATGCCCTCGACAACACTCACGCTGACGGCGTATCACCTGTGCTTGAAGCGGCGATCAGCGCCTACGAGCATGCGGTAAGGGACCTGGGCGCTGCGGTCAACCGCCACGAGACAAACGAACATGTCGCGGCGCTGAGGGATCTGGTTGATGCCACCGGCCAGACGGTTTCGGTGGCCTGCGGAGAGTTTCGTAGGTGGTAGGGCGGGATGCGTGATACTTCAGCTCTCCGGGGAAGGAACGTCCCTGTCCCGAAAGATGAGTTGCTGACGTACGAAGAAGTTGTGGAACAGGTGCGCAATTCACAGTCGCTGGGCGCAGATTTTGAGCTTCGCGAAGTGAAGCGGTGGACGGTGCATTGTGCGCACTGTGGCACGCAAATGATCGGCGACACTCCTCAAACTGAGAAGACTATGCAGCAACTGAAACGTCTTGTAAACGGCCGCGAGTGTAGGAATGCGAACTGCGTCAGCAGGGGTGGCGCAGAACGTCGGCGGACTCGATGAATTCGTTGGCTTATTGGCTGACGCCTCATTGCCTTATGTATACCAAGGATCTGCGATGATGATGTTCGACAACCCAATCCTGCCGGATTCGGCACAGTCAATTGTCTGCGGATTGTTCGCTATGATGATGACGGTGCAATGGAGCTTGTTCATGCTCAGCCGGCGCCGTGCGCGGCGTGAGCGAGCGGATCGATTGGCTCGAGAACACAGATGATCGAACAGTGAATTAGGCGCTCTCATTTATGAATGCGAACGTACAGGACTTAAGGCGGTGGGTTAAATGAGGCATCCCATCGCAGTCACCGAACCCATCCGCCCCGCGGATATCGGTGCCGACGGGCCGTGGATTCATGTACCTGGTGGCGCGCGAGCAGCAGATAGCCGAGCCGACGCGTTAGTGCGACTCGACGACGCGGAGTTGGCCCGCCGCGCGCAGTACGGATTAGGTGCAGTCACATCCAGTACCGCGTTGCTGGATGCGCTCTTGACCCTGCCGGTGGACACACCTGTGCGGATGCGCGATGTTGAACCCGCTTCGGCGTGGTCGCTGAAACGGGCGCCCGAGGGTGTTGTTGATTTCGACGGCCCAGACTGGGTAATCCGGCGACTGACCCCACCACCACTGACGGTGGGCGCGGCGATTACTCACGGCCGCCGATGGAACGCCGCGCTGGGCCGGGTCGGAATCTTCGTGGGCTACTGACGATTGCCGCAGCGATAGAAGTCATCGAGTGCAGCGGCGAAGGTGGTCCTGTCCTGGTGTCCGTAGCCGTAGTAGAGCTGATCATCACCTTCATCTTCCATGAAGGGGAAGGTCCGGCTGCCTATCACCGTCTGGAAGACATCCGAAGCGAGGGCCTTCGTTGGCATATCAATCTCCAATTCGTTCAGATCCATCGTCTGGACATAAATTCCGGGGTTCAAGGCCGGGCCCGTATCCCTCGCGCACTTGACCCACTGGGGCGCAGTACTTGGGGCAGTCACAGGTGTTTCCTTCGTCGTCGATCTGGGTGCCGCACTCGAATGGCCAAACGTGTCGATGCGATTCGTATGGATCGCCGCATCGGCCGCACTTCGCGGGCTTGATAGCTGTCATGTTCATACGCCAAAACTTTCGTTCGGTGGCCTTCTTGCGTATCCAAGGTCAAGGAATGTCACAGCTAGAAACTTGTCGGCGGGAATGCTGCGCGGACGATCGCTGACTTGACCGTCGCCAATCTCGATGAGCCGCCATCGCCCGCGGATGTCCTGGCGTAGGTCTGCGGTCACGAACGGGTGCTGCAGAGCGCCGATGATTAGTGCGATCTCGGTGAGATCGGGTTCGCAGATTTCAGGATCTGTGTTGTCGGGGTGCGGCCCCACGAGTACACACTGCCCGTTGACCCACCAGGTGCGTACTTCTGCGCCGATGAAGTGCTCGAACTCCCGCAGCACGAATCCGCCCACCGCGTCCTCGCCGCGGAGCTGGATGAAGCGTTGCGCGGTGGCCCAGGCCGCGTCAGCATTCGTTGTGTCGGGGATGTGCATGGCGTCGTCCCAGTTGTGTTTCAGGGATTTGCAGTAGTCGCGCAGTACGGCTTCGTGTGCGTCGAGGCGGGTGAGGGCGTCCTCGAATACGGTGCGTTCAAAGCCCTGTGTCCACATGGTGCGCGCGGTGATTTCGGCAGCCTGGTCGATCCACCCTGGCAGTTCGTGTGCTTGCCGGTAGTGCCAAGCTGGCGTGCGAAGCCGGATGCCGCGTTGCGCTAGGGCCGATTCCATTGCGGCGTAGTGCTCGGCGCGTAGCATCCATCCGCGGTATGTGGCGACTGAATCGCCCTGGGGGACTCGGGATACAGCATTGACTGCGTCCGTTGGTATGGAGTCGTGATCGACCAGTGCGACCGGTATACCGAGCTCGCGGGCGGCGGCGGCTTCTTCGGCGAAGTGTTCATCTGGCTGTCGCGGCCTGAGTGGGCTATTTGGTACGAGCAGCATTATGGTTGGCCGGAGCCGTTTGTTTCATGTGTCTTCCTGGGGGTCGGTGACTTCCGTTGCGATTTCTAGATGCGGATTGTGAATCGTAGTCCTTGGGGGAGGCCCGGGTTATCGCACTGGCGGACTTCGGCTGTGATGTCGTCGCCAGGGGTTGCGGTGGTGTGGGTGAGGATGTGTGGGGCAAGCTCGGTGTTGAACCATGGATCCAGCAGTGTGTCGTCCCCGGGTGCGTTGACGTCGACGTCAACGGTTTGGTTGGGGATCGTTGTTCCGTTATGGGTAACGCCCACGGTCAGGATGATTTTCATCATGGCAGCTTGGCAGAGGAAGGTTGACGGCCGGGGGACGTGTGGGGAAACACCGTTGATTCTGGTGTGCGTAACAAGAACGGTCCGCCGCAGGAAACGACAGTTCAGCTGGGTCCAGTACTGGTGGAGCGTCGCACACGGATCTGGCCGGCCATCGTCTGTGGTGCGAGTCTATAGACGCGTTCAAAGGCGTGGGCCATCTCAACGCTCATGCCCCGCAGCCCTGTTTCAATCGCGCTCACGGCGCCGCGGGTGACTGGCCCCGTCGCTGGGTTGACTTGACGGCGCTCGGCGGTGAGCTGCGCTGCCAGCTCATCCAAGGTCCACCCGGTGTGCACTATCCGGAACTCGCGCAACGAGACCGAGTGGCCCTGGGTGACTGGGATGCGGGGGATCGGCTGCTGCTTGCGTGCGCGTGGCTTACCTCGACGCACCGTGGCCGCGTGCAGCTGTACCTGCGGGCGCCGGTCAGGGGCGTCAAGGACGCGGTGAGCCACCTGATACACAGTGATCAGTTCGGGGGCTTGCAGGTCGGCCAGTAGACCTTGCAGCCGTGTCCGCAATTCGACATCGAGATGCTCGGCGATTTCAGCGAGCGCACGTGCGGGGGTATCTCGACCTTCGAGGGTGCGGTAAATGCCTAATAGCTCGTCAGGATCTGCTGCGGCGTCCCGAATATGTTGGGCCACAGCGTGAGCATCGGTATAGAGACCGTACGCGGTGCCTGACGGCCACTGCAGCGCCAAATCGAGTTGGGGCAGTGTAACGGCCGTGAGGTGGCCGGGGAGGCCCTGCTCGACAGCGTGAGTCGTTGCGCCTGTCGGCCCTCCTGCATGGGCAACCTGTTTGCGGGTCAACTCAAGAGCGCCGCGACGGGCCCGTACTAGGTGACCGAATGCGCGTCTGTGAGTGGTGCTGACGATCGCTGCTGCGGTGCTCATGCGGGCAACGACGCTCGAGCTCTGTTGGCAAACCCGCGCCCACGCGAATTGGCTTGTCAGAGAGCTGCGGAACAATGTTCGCCCAGAAGAGTGTTCGCCAAAGTTCCTCTTTGCATCATCGCGGCGAGCCATGCCGCGAGGACTCGCGGCCTAGGCCCGTCGGTACGCGGCGATTTTCCTGGGGGTGCGGCACATGACCTGCGGTGTTCGATGAGAATCAACATCAACATCGACATCGGCGGCGGCTGTAGGTTCTCACCGTAATTGAGAACGGCGACACGGGTTTTCTCACTATCTTGTGACCGCTCGATTCTCAGCATCTTGTCGCAATCCACTCGGATTGCGTGTGGGGAATGCCGATTGATCTGCGGCTTTAGGTTGTCACGACAACCCAGCGACACGTCCGTGAGAAAACGACAAGTTCTGTGAGAACCAACAGCGGCCCTTCGCCGGCCAAGTGCGCGGTGTCCGCCTGGACTGTTTGCTTATGGAGTCTGTAATAGGTGCCTTGACGCGGAGAAGTTTCTCCTCGTTTTTATCGAGGTGGCTTGCCACCGAGGGTTGGGCGCATTAAGCTCGGTGGCTAGCCACTGTGTCGAGGGGAAATGATCCAGATCCTGGGTTAGCGGCCCAGCATCCACACCGAACAGGGCTAAAGGCGGGAGAATGGACATCATCAGTAAACGGCACAGGAGGATGCGATGAGGATTCCAGATGGCTGGTCCGCCGAGCAGCTTTCCGCAGGAGCCGGGGTATCCGCATATCGAATTGGCTTCCGGCGAGCGGCTGGATCCTGGCGATTGGATCGTCAGGGGCATCGACGGCAAGTTCACTCGGTGCAGTCCAGAAGTATTCGAGTTGACCCACGAATCAGTCGGTCCGGATTAGGTAGGCACCAGGAAGGACCTGAATCGATGAATAAATTTGTTGCTGGCCAGAAGATCCGAGCCCAGTTTCCACTTCGGCCGGACCTTCACGTCGACTTAGTGCGAAACGATGCCGGGTGGCGCCGACTCGACGGTCTGGGACCGCGGGTTCCGTATCGGGATGCAGAGATCGAGCGCGTGCCTTGGTCGCATCTGGATGATTCCGGTCAGCCGGTCCGGTAACGGTAAGCGCTGAGAGACAGGAGGATTGACCGATGGGAAGCTACGAAGCCAGCCTGAGGAGAAAATCGGCCTGGCGCAATATCCATGTCACATGCGCCTGCGGCCGGGAGGTGTACGGCAACGGCAAGTCCCACCAGCGGAACTGCGAGACGCATCTAAGGCAAGTCGGCTGGCCGCTCGACGCCGGCATGGTGCAGGCCGTTATTCGGGAGTACGGCGGGCGCAACGCAGCTCAGCGCATCCGAGCCGCCGAGCTGGAGCTGGGCCGCATCTACCTTGATCGTCGAGCGCGGGGTGACAAAACCGAACTGGCCTGGACGGAGTACCGAGACACCATATGGTCCACCGCAGAGAACTGGAAGCCTGTAAGCACCAATCCGCAATAGGTAGAACCAAGCGGGGGCAGGAGGATTGAGGTGATTAAGCAGGTGCAGCTCTGGCACGTGGAGCGGCATGTACGCAGCGCCATCGCTCGTCGTCTCGGATACGCCGAGCCGAACGCGGTGATTGGTTTGGAGCGTGATCCCGGTGGCACGGTGCTTCTTCACGTCAACTCGGGTGGCAACGCACTGGCTGCGCGGGCTCTATTGCAGTCGTTGGGCTACAGCGTCGAAAACGCCGACTACGACCCGTTTGCGCCGGGCCATTACGGGGTTCAGTTGCGCGTCGGTCCTGGTGCACCGCCGGAACGATGCACGGGTAGCCGAACCTTACCGGCGTATGTGTGTCTGGACATCGCGGGATACGCCCTGCGGCGGGGTGTGTGTGCGAGTTGCGGCCGGGACATCGCCGTTCTCAGAGATGGCACTTTGCAGGCCCACAAAGCCAGCGGCGGGATTGCTACCGCCTACAACGACGTGGCCCGCAAGAGGGGCGAATGCAATGTCGATGGTGACCCAGAAATGGGGAGCCCCGGCCACGATGGGCCGGGGCGGAAGGTGCCTAGCCAAGACATCAGGTCAGGGGTCAGCGCCTTCGATGATTGTAAGGGAGCCGACCGACAACAGGTGAGCCGTGCGATTGATGCAAACGGCTGGGTTAGTTGAAAGCGAGACAATGGGGTATGCCGCAGGATCGAGTACTTGCCGATGTGACGAGAGGCGACGGAATGGCTGAGCCCGACAGAGAAGTTGAGGTGCTTGCTCGCACAATCTGGGAAGGCCACGAGTTGGCGGTGCGCGGGGACGGGATGCACGGAGATTGGCAGTCCTTAGGAAACAAGGCGAGGTGGCGTGAGACAGCCGAGCACGTCAGGAAAGCGGGCTATGCGGTGTTGAGAGATACCCGCATTGACCCTCCGGGTTACCCCGACTAGTCCGCCAATCGTGCCAATCGTGCGGAAGAGGGGGGACACATGATTGACGGCGAAGCCATTGGGCGAGAAGGCCGTTCGATCCGGTCTGCATCGGCCCTGGGGGTGGACTGCGAGAATCTCCCGGCGGCACTGGCCCAGTTCGTGGAAGTACCTGCGCCCACGGGGCCGTTGGCTGTGGTCAGGACCGCGAATGACCTTGTCGATATGACAGTGGACTTTGGGCACGAGACCATTCCACCGATACCGGCACAGATACGCACTGCTCAAGCACAGATCAGTGAGGGCATCGCGCGCCTGACTACGAGCGAATTACGTTGCAGTTACGTGGAACTCGGTGTTCAGCCTTACGCGATCGAATGTGGCGTCCGTGTCACGGTGCGGCGCGAGCACGACCTGATGAGCCAACAAGCCGACGAGCTGGTTGCCTCGATCGACTTCGATCAGAAGAATCTTCCATTCATTGACGATGATGTTCAGGCGGACGACGACGCGGCATACGAGTCCATCGTGGAAGCAACTTTGAACCAGTTGAGTACCGATATTCCGGATGGCTGGGGCCGCACGACTGTTGAGTCGCTGCGCTGCGCGGTTGCGTTGCACCTGGCGAAGATCGGAGACGGGTTCCTGCGGACCAGCGAGGACGCAGTTGTGCCATTGGCCGCTCCAATCCTGGCATTTAGTGGAGCGGCCGTCAGCGAGTTCGATGAGATGACGGTGTGGCGAGCCGATTTGGAGATGACTGACGTCGAAGACGGCTCCGATGTCGTCTGTGGCTATGTGGAGTTTCTGATCCTCAAGGTCGGCACTGAATCGGTAGTAGAGATGCTGGACTCGTGGTCGCAGGCCGCGGTCACGTTCGCAGGACTGTTTGACGGCAACGAGGTCGCTGCGGAAGTAAGTGCACAGTTCGACGGCGAACTATTCAACCGGGTGCTCATCATTACGCAACTGTTCGTTGCCGAGCCCGCACGAGGCCATAGCCTGGGGGCGTGGGCAGTTTCGGAAGTGGCAGAGCGCATGGCGAGCCCGAGCGACACCTTGGTCCTGCTGTACCCGTTTTGGATCGTTGCCCGAAGCGGCGACTTTGACGAATTGGCGGCGGTAGAGGCATTAACCAAATACTGGGGACGCTGCGGGCTGGTGCCCATTGACGCGCACCCACAGTTCTTAGGGCAGTCCACCTCGTACAACGACCTACCTCAAGCGCGATCGCCATTAGCTGAGGTTCGCGATCTGAGGCTTGCCATACCTGCCGAGCAGGTGAACGAACAGCCATTGAGCTCACAACGAACTCTGATCCCAAATGACGAAAATTAGTCCGCTTAAGGTAGCTCAGTGTCGTCGTGGTGGCCGAGCAGGGAGGTCGTCGGTGTCGTGGACCAGCCAGCGTAGCCATGCCTCGATATGTGCTTTGAGTGACGAGTCAACTTCGGCGGCAGCTCTTTTGGCCCTTTCGCGCAGTTCGGGATCTACGCGGAACGAGGTGGCCGGCCAGCGATGTTGATTGGGCACGGAAATCATTCTGTCATAGGTGGACAGCCACCGGCAACCGGGTTACACTTGAGAGGTGGACAGCCACCTGACCGTAGGAGGAATATCGTGACGTTCTGCCCTGATACCGCCGATTTGCCGCGCGGTAAGCACGAAGTAGGCGAAGCTGCGCCCTCTGTCTACGACGACGACCAGTTCGTATTCGCCGATTCGGCGTGCTGGTTTCCACAGGTTTTGCGGTCACCCGAGGCGCTGCGCGCCGAGCTTGCTGAGTTTGTTGATGACCTCAACGGCGGGGACATTGTGAAGGTGTGGTTGTGGCGCTACGACAACGGGGGCGATCACCTAGAACCGCTGGTCGTTGAGAAGGCGAACGGCGCCTGGTGCGTCCGGTCTCAGGATTATCGCGCTATCTACGTCGCTGGCGTCCGGTAGTCCGGGATTGGTAGAACCATGGAGGCATGGCTCAGATGATGACGGAGCTGGCTTTGGCTAATGCGCGGCGCACGTCGCTGGCGGCGGATCAGCGTGTAGCGCAGGCGCGTCGGGCTTTGGAGGTTCTCAAGTCGTATGGGCCGCATCCCACGTGCCCGTCCGCGTGGTTGTGGGTAGAGGTTCTCCAGTTGCGCGTGAAGCACAGTTCGGCATCTCTGAGTGACCTTGCTGGGGCGATGGCGCCGCCGATGACTAAAGACCGGTACTCGGCGTTGCTCAGGAGGGCATGCCTGGCGGCAGAGAGATTGGATTCGGGCGCGGGCGCTGACAGCGTGGTGGTGCCGGCGGCTGCTAGTGCCGCGGATAGTGCGCCAGGTGGTCGTTTGACTGCGAGCCAGATCGAGATTCTGCGCAAGTTCGGGCACGACAGTCGGTGGCTGAGGTCCTTTGATCTGGGCGGGGCTCGCCGTTCTAATCACAGCGACGTCCTAGCGCAGCTGGTGCGGTTAGGTCTTGTCGAGTCGAAGGCTCGTTCTGCGAAGGCAGGTAGTAAGAGGCTCTATCGGATTACCGCGGCTGGGGCACACGCGCGGCATTTTCCTCGTACGGACCCGGCTGGGCCGCTGGCAGCGTTGGTGAGGTCTGCTGCCGATCGACACGGCGGTGCGTCCGATCGGCAGCTAGCAATGATCGCCCAAAAGGCGGGGCACAAGGTTTCTCATGGTGTCTTGAGTCGTCTTCGGCAACAGGTCGATACTCCTGAGATTTCCCAGAGGGGGGCCGCTAGCGATGATTCCCTACGTGCCATCGCGTTTCTGGCTCGGGTGCCAGAACCCGTCGTGTATGAAGCGGCGGGAGTTCGCGTTCCTTCAGAGCGTAAACAGGTTGCGGCTGAAACGAATCGCCGATTCCAGCGTGACTACCTGATAAAGGTGCAAAAACGTACTCGGCTTGCCGCCGTCAATGGCAGGAGTCCGTGGACACCGGATGAAGACCGACACATGCTGGATTTCATGGAGACGCCTGGAGCTCGAATTGTGGACCTCGCACTCGAACTCGGCAGAAGCTATGCCGCAGTGACCAATCGACTGAGGAAGCTTAGATCCAAAGACCGTCGCATCGCCTGCGCATCAGATGTCCGGTGAAGGTACTAGGTAAATCAGAACGGAGGCAATAGGAATGAATCGGATCGATGCAATAGCGCAGAGTCCGGACGGAGAGTGGATCGCGCTCCGGATCGGTGGGATCTGGGTTTACCGGTATATCGGGTCGGCCCAGGACGCCGAGGCCGGGCAGCGTGCCAACGCCGCTGATTCTTGGCCGGTCATCTACTCGTTAGCCGCGGCCGAGAAGTTGAGGGCCGAGATCGAGAGGCTGGACCGAGCGGAAGACCAGGCGTTGCGTGAGCGCGACGATCTACAGGAGACCATCGACCGGATTCTCTACTCGTGCTCGACGGTGGAACAGATCGGCGAATGGTCGAGCATGAATGATCCGGCAGAGCGATTCATTGAGTTGTTCGGCAGGGTTGACCGAATTGCAACCGGTGCTCCGCAATAGGTAACTAAGAACGGAGACATGGTGATTGGTGGAGAAAGAGTCGTGACCGTGGGTGCGCTGCGGGCTGCGCTGGACCGGTTCCCGGACGATCAAGGTGTTTTCGTGGCCGATGTGCGCGGCCGACTGAGGGCTCCGATTCTGTACCAAGACACGGCAGGCTTACCGGGGCCAGAGGTCGTGGTCATCGAGGGTCTGGGTTAGGTACATACAAGCAGCGCAATAGAAATGAGTGAACGCAGGATGTGGAAATGAACGACACGGTAGACGTACGAGTTTCCAGGACAAGGAGAGGCACCCCATGATCTTGACTCCGACCGATTGGTCCGCCGATATAAGAGAGCAGTTCCGCGATACCGGCAGCGACCCAGCGTTTGCGTATCCCTATAGTCGGGCAGACTGCGGACTTTGCAGACGGATCGTGGAGCCGATAGCGCTGCATCTGGCATCGCAGGACGACTGGTTGTACCTGGATGATGTGAAGCTGCTGACGGGTTTTCAAATGACAACCTCAGTAGCCGTGTGGGAGCTGATCAACAAGCTGCATCCAGATCATCCGGCCGTGCGAGATAGTGGGCACCATGCGCGGATCTTGGCAGCCCGCAACGCTCTTCATGATGTGATCGTGGCAGGGGTAACCGAGGCAATATCGCAGGGCGGTGAATTCAACCCGCGAGTCCTGAGTTACGTCAAGGCGTGGTCCGGAACGTACTCAGATACCTTTTTGGAGCCGTGCGGATGGAGCCCGCCTCATCCTCTTGGGCCGCCAGATGTCCTCCGAGATCATCGCCTCCGCAGCCCGGGCGTTGGCGTGGTAATCCGAACGTCGGACATAAGGGGGCCAGGAGATTGACCAATGCACCTGATGGTGGCTCGATCCCCCGCGCTCTCTGTGAGGAGCCAACGGGCGATGTGTCTACACATGAGGACGATGTGACTTGCCTCGACTGTCTCGACCCAGTCGAAGAGAGCGATCGGACTTTCGCGCAACTCGCTGAACCGATCAAGGATTTCTGGAACGCGGACCGCTGGCGTACCCAGGCGGTCCGGTAACCGTAGGAGGAGAGGAGATACTGTATGTGGCCATTCAAAAAGAGGGGTAATAACCGGGGCGCCGTGCCGCGCCGTATCTCGGCCTGGCCAGAGACGATTCCTGATGTGGCGCTTGCCGAAGGTGATCGCGAGCTGATCGAAAATAGATGGGCGCAAGCTCTGGATCGCGGTTTTACGGTCGAAAGGCGGATGCAGGCTGCATTCGACCCACCAGTCACGGTCCCTAACCCGTCGCCGGCCCGGCCCGGTTCAAATGCTGCGGACGAGCTTGAACGCGCCATGTGCGACCCGGAACGGCATCTAGTGGCGTTCACCAGAGTCCTCGCGGAAGCGGACGCTGACCAGCAGAGGCGATTACCGGCAAGCGTGACTGTCCTTGAAGCGCTCGGCCTTACTGCCCAGGCCGCTCGACTCGGCGACTACATCAAATGGCTAAGGACAACTGGCGCATGGCGCTAGTCCGCGAAACGTACTAGGAACGGAGGCAACGGCAATGGGATACAAGATCGATATGAACCGGTTCGGTAAGACCGGCGATGACGACGACAGGGCCAGGGCCGCGATCGCCGATGTGTTCGCACATACGCGCAATCACAACGAGCCAGACTGGATCGACCAGGCGCAGGCTGTGCATGCCGTCAACGCACTCAACAACGCGGGCGCGGTCATCACATGGCCTGACACCGCTCCGTCATAGGTAGAAGCAAGGGAAGGACATCGATGTCGAGCGACATGCCAGAAGGTGGTCGGTTTCGCGGGGAGTCTGCACCGGATCGGTATCACCATTACTGGGGCGGCAAGGATGCGTGCGACAAGCTTATCGCTGGGATGCGGACGCTTGGTATCGACGTCGGCTGCTTCCATAGCGGGCAGCCTGCGGGCCTGCTCGGTGATAGTTCAAGAAGTGGCGTGCAGGTGGTCATCAAGGGCGAGGATGCGACTGGTCTCGCTCAGAGTTTCTCGTCGCCGCTTGGGAATTGGTTTCATCAGGAGCTTGAGTCAGCCAACGGGTTTCAGATGTCGTTCGATACCGAGATGTGGGAAGAATGGGAACAGCCCAACGGTTACGCCTACGCTGCTGTTTCTGATGAGCGGTACTTCTTTGCCGGCGATCTCCCGCGCTCTGTGGCAGTGCAAATTGCCGAGGTGCTGACCGGGAAACGCCATCTGCCGGTTCCTGTGTTGCTGGGCTGTTTCGACAACGACCTTGACGAATACATAACCAGGCCTGATGGCGAAATCGGGGTATTTCCAGTGTATCTCGTTCCAGAATTCGTGCTGCCCGAAGTGAGCCCAGCACGACTCCCAGCACTACCAGTTCGCACACCCGCGAATCTGAAACGCCGGACGACCCCAACACGCGCCCAGCGAAAAAAGCACACAGCTACCCGTCGCGGTATCCGGTAATCGGACCAATAGCCGATGAACCGAAAGCGCCCGGCGGCCCAGCAACTCGATTGCAGGTAGTCCGATAGACCTAAGAGCTAAGGGATAGAGAGGAATTGAGATGGGACATCAGACGACATCTGTTGATTTTCGGGTGGAGCGGGTTGATGATCGCGACGCACTCAGGGCTCATCTGGACAGCCTTAATGAGGCTGGTATTTGTTGCAGCGCCGCTGGTGTCGCCGGTAACGGTAGGCCGTTCATAATCGAGCTGTCAGGGTGCTACGCCGAGACCGAGACGGTTCTCTGGGGTGACCCTTGGGCCGGCGATGTAGAGCACTCAAGCGGCGTTCGATGCGAAGAATGCGGGGCGCACAATCTGTATGGAATCGACTCTCTACAGTTCCCCGTCCACATACTCACCACTGTCCGCTAGACGTACGGCCGGAAGGGATAGGTGATCTGCCGTGACCGATGACACGTCGACGACGGCCCAAGCACGTCGTATCGAGTATTTCTGCCGAAATGCGAGTGGCAGCAAGGTCATCTTCGTCAGTAGCGCAAGTGGTTACGACTCGTTCCGGATGTATGTGGGAGTCATCGGCCAACCGATGCGGCCGGTCACCGTGTTCGACGTGCAACGCCTTCGTGACGGCGGAACCACCTATATCTTCACGCCGGAGGGCGTGTTCTTCGCTCCGTCACGGATTCAGCCGCCAGCCTTTGGCCCGTCATCGGATGGATCGTGTCGATGGCCGACTAGAGACACTGTTGAGGATGTCTGTGGGTGGCCTGCGCCTGAGAGCTTTCGGGTATCAGCGCCCTTAGCGGCCGAGGAATCTTTCGTGCACCTCGATCCCGATGACTATGTAATCACCGAGGACGTGTCCGCGGACCTAGTCTCAGTGAATACGCGAGCAAGCGTCCAGTGAAGGTAGGGCCCACGAAGACAGGGGATTAGGCGATGGGTGATTGGAGTCAGACGGTCAGGGAACCGGTTGTAGTCGCAGGCTGTATTGACGTCTGCCTAACCCGGATCGCGTCCCTGCGGCACCAGTTAGCAGAGGCAGAGGGCGACCTGCGGCAGTTGTTGACGATTTCAAATGAAATGTGGGCAGCTCAAGGGTTTCCGATGACCTGGGCGGAACGGACCGTAGCGCCGATGCCGCGAATCACTGTGTCGCCACCGGATGAAATCTTGAGGCCAAATAAGGGAGGGGATAACTCCGATCTAGATGGCATGCCGGCGATGATCGCAGAGTTGCGGCGGCTTTGTGCGGAACCGTTCGACACACTCGAAATTGAGGGCGATGACGGGGCAATCACAGACACACGCGTTGTACGAGCGGCAGACATTATCGCTGCCATCAACGACCACGTCTGGTAATCGTAAGAGGAAACGATGTCTACAGGGGACAGAAGCATCTGAATCATCGCTCGGCCTAACGGGGGAGCTTCCGAGTGTTGGGGGTCAGCTGGAGACTGTGAGCTGTAAAATTCGACGTAAGCAAGTGAACACCGTCACGTGGGGGAATCTCAATGACTGAACAAGCGCAAGTACCGGCGTCGCTCGATGCGATGGCATCTCTTATGGCGGCACTCGGTGCGCTCACGGTCTCCGATACAGACGAACGCATGAACAAGGTTGTCGCCGCAGAACAGCAGAAGGCGGGGACAGTGTGCGGCGTGGATCGCGGATACTGTGACGTGGACCGAGAACACACAGATGCTCTGTTTCGGCTGTTCATTGCCCAAGCCAACCTCGGTGAGTTCAGTGAGAGCCTCAACTGGATGGCAGATGCGTGCCTGCGTGCTGCTGAGTACTTGAAATCCGGCGCTCACTTGGACGATTTCAGCTACCCGCCTGGGTTGGAGCAGTTTTCGGCGGTTCTAGAGGCCCCTAATGCGCGAGTTGTGCCGCATATGATCGAGGCCCTTTATCGACAGAATCTTGTATTTCGGCAGGTCGCCCACGGCTATGATCCGACGGAACATGAGCGCTGGGAGCGGCTACGGGAGTGAAAAAAATGCTTCCTGTGCAAGGGAATTGCCATCTACCTGTTGACATGTCAACAGGTAGATGGATAGCCTGAGGTATCTGAAAGGGGGCGGGGGCCGTGATGATCAGATTCGACGATCTTCCTGACAGTCTTACGCGGCTGATGCAACAGTCCTTGACGCACGGCTGGTCATGGAGCGTTGAGTCGACCGCCACTGACGACAGTTCCCAGATGCTGGTGGCTTCTGTTGCCGGCTTACGTGTCGAAGCTGATGTCGAGAGTGGGAAGCTCGGGAAGTGTCGGCGGTTGCAGCTGCGCCAGGGGAACCGTGTGGGCCGGGTTCGGCAGATAGCGGCTGAAGAGCCCTACGTTCGGAAGCTTGATTTCCTTGCCGAAGCACTCGCCCCGCGCGATGAACAAGGAGATTCAACGGCGTCAGTTGCTGGCGCGGCGCCAGACGGCGCTAGCGCTGACTTTCGGGAGGTGTGCGCCTGGATTGAGGATGTCGCCACCGGCGATTGGCTTGGGCGGACCCGCAAGTACCCACTGTCTGAGGTGGTTCACGCCCCGCGGAGTGCGTCGCAGCTGAAGCGTATAGCTGGCTTTGTCTCGCGAAACTTGACATATCTTGTCGCGCCGGTCGGGTTCGCGGTTAGCGTTTGGTGCTTGATGTCGGCCCCCGTAGCCGTAGTCCTGCCGGCTGTTGTTGCGCCGATTGTTGGGTCGCTGGCATGGATGGTAGCCACGCGTAAGCAACTCAAGATGCTAGACGCTGACAGCGCACCGGATCCGGAGCTGCCGCCAGAGAGTATGGCGCAATCGGACACTGCTATCGGGAGTGAAGTTGGACCCGACCGTGCCGTCCTTGTTGTAGCAGAACAGATTTGTGACAACATCGATGCGCTAACCGCTGTGTATGACGACACCTCGCTCGTCGATGTGCTTGACACAGCCGTCGAACTCAATGAAATCGCTGCAACCACAGTCAAGCTCGCAGAGATCAGATTGGCATCTGACGGTGAAGACACACTCTTTGAACAAGAAAGGATTGCTGCGTTAACCGCAGAGCGCGAAGGCCTGATCCAGCGCGTAGCAGCCCTGTTCACCTACGGACAGCAGCTTGCCGCAGCGGTGAGAGTCTGTCAGGAACAGCAGCGAGCGTCGGCGCAGACCGATCTGCTCGTATTATCGGAGATCGCTGAGCTACCCTCGAGGCTTCCTGACCGCGCCGACTTCTACGCCCGCGGCGTGCAACACGAAGAGGCTGCAACTCGCATCACTCACGCAGCCAACCAGTTCGGAGTTTCGCCGCGAGCGGGCATGGACCTTGGCGACCAAGCCGATCCTCCATACCATGCCAGCAAAACGATTGTGTCGCAAGAATTCTCCGCTGAAGCCATCGAAGACCGCGTAGCTGAGCGTGCTGCGGGGAATGCTGAACTCGAAGCACAGTTCATAGCCCCGGGGGTCACCCCGACTTCCGTGTTGATGGTCCCGATGATGCCGATGATGTCGGCTCCTCAGTCGCCACCTGAGTATGCGAGCTGCCATCCGTGCGGCGCTGAACCATGCGATATCCCGGATCTAAACCCGGTTACACACCGCGGGGAGAACCCCTACGGGTACCAGACGCGTGTTCTGATTGTGCCGCGCGACGCGCATGGCTTCAAGGGCCGCTACCTGGACTGTCCGGTGGAGATACCGATGGCCGCCGACAAGCCGGTCTCCGAGCATATCGCCGCCCTGATCCCGTACCTGGTTGTGGTATCCAAGGCTCAAGGCAAGGACGCCAGTTGGTTCGAAGATGAGTCGGCGCGTTGGGTGTTGAAGAAGGCGCTTGTCCGGCAGCCCTTGTCCGACGAGCTGAGTCTGGCTCAACAGAACATTCGTGATGGCTCCTTTCTGTATCTCATCAAACGCGAAGTGCCGAAAGCAGATATCCACACCGCCGGCCCCGTTGAAGGGCAGATCGCTGAAGTGGTGCGCAACCGGCGTTTGCAGCTTGGATTTTCGCTGAAAGAAACGGCGGATCGTGCGGATATCAGCGCATCGCTGTTGGCTGGCATGGAATGCGGTAGAGCGCGGCTGAGTACTGGCGCTCGTGATCGTCTGGAAGGCGTTCTTGGGCTGCCGCGAGGGGAACTGGGTCAGTCGGCCCGGGGTGAGACAACTGCGTCCTCTTCCACGTTCGGCGCATGGGAACAGGGGTTCTAGGATGTCTATCGCCGAGGGTCAGGGCCCAACATGGAGGGCTGTCGATATCAGCTCCGAACAAACAGATTTCGCGACAGGTCTTCGTATTCCATTTTTGAGGACACCATATCCAGAGTGGGCGTTCGTGATTGCGGTTGTGGTTGATGGCTCCCAAGGAGTAGCGCCCACCGAAGAAGAAGTTGCAGTGCTCGCCGCTCATTTGCAGCAGTACAAACAGCGTTGTTACAGCGGCGAATTCCGCCGCCGCATGGAAAGGTTCGCGCCCTACGACATGGATCGGTCAGCGAACCTCGGGGTCTTCATGAAGCGTCCCGACGGCAGCTGGTTCTGGCGGAAGCGCTCTTGGCGTGATGGACCGACCTGGCTTCCTGAACCAGGCTCTGCGCCAATGACTCTCGCTGAAGTGATCGCCAAGTCGCAGCCGTTTTCAGATCGCCTCGGGCACTGAATTTCAGAGCTGATGTGGTCTGGGAGCCGGGTTCAAACAGGGAGAGAAAGTACCAATGAGTATCGACGATGATTCAAGAGGCGAAGCTGCGCACGCAGAGTGCATCAGCAGTGCGCAAACTGAACATGCGACGAAACTTCGGGTCCCGTTCCTCAATACGTCCGAACCGATGCGGGCCTACCTGATCGGCGTTGTAATAGACGAGCAGGTCCTCCCGGGCGGCGTTGTTCCAGACAACTCCGAAGTGGACGTCCTGGCAGAGCATCTGGAGGACTACTGCCGCCGCTTCTATCAACAATCAGCCCGTGAGGCGATGCGTTCCCGTGCGCCCTTCGATATCGACCCGGCCGCCAACCTCGGCTACTACCTCAAACGCGCAGATGGCAGCTGGTGCTATCGAAAACGGACATGGGTTACCGGCGCCTCATACTGGTTCCCGCCCGGCGACGGGACCTCGGAGTCGCTCGAACAACTCATCGCGCGAAACAGCCACTCGCTACCGTATCTGTATTGAAAAGGTAGACACCGCAACGAAAAGCAAGCAAGGGATCTGCATGAAAGAGGGGGAAATAGTGACATCAGAGGGCGGGGAATCGATACCTGTGTTTGAGTCCGAACGTGTCAGGCGCGGGGCGCTGCAGCGGGACAACAAGATCCGTGTCCTGGTGCAGGCGCTAACGCGAGCGCGGGTCGTCGGCGGATTGACCGTTGCGCAGGTGGCCGCGGCGGCCGGCACGGGCTCGCAGACGGTCACCAACTTTGAAAATGTTGGTCGCCAGCCTCGAGATCAGCACGCAGACGTCAGCTTGTCGACCCTGTTGCTGTACGCCGATGCGGTCGACGCCTACCTATCGGTCGGCGTCAACGATACGAAGGTGTCGGACTATTGGGGGTTCCTGCCGACTATGCAGTACCCCGATGCAGCTCTGCTGGCTGAGATGAGGAAGAGCTTAGGCGATTTCGGTACCGCGGGCCGTGGCCCCTTTGCGTTGTCCGCCAGGAAGCATGGTTCTGACCAGTAGCTTTCCAGCGCTCCCCATGATTGTTGACGTTGGTATCTGACAGCTCCCACACTGAGTGCCATGACCGTTGTCGAACGCTGGATCTCCGAATTGCATGCTGCTCTGCAGGGTCTTTCGGATCACGTAGAAGAAATCGCTGACCTGCACCAGGAGTTACTTGCTGTGGGTCAAATCCACCGGCTGGCGGCGCTGGAGTTCACCGAGGGCATTGCGATGAGCGTTGAACGGCGCCTCTACCCAGAGCGCTCCTTGAAGGACCTCATCAATGCTGGTCTTCTCAAATAGATGGCCGGACAGCGGTGTTCGGGCGAATCCTCGGTGACTTGTCGGACCCTTCTGGAAGTATCGAAGGCATGACAGTCATGGGGGGCCGTGCTCCATCGAGTTATCTGGATCGCGCCCGGGTGTATCAGAGTCAGGTTGAGCGTTATCTGATCGAGGGTGATGAAGCCTTGGCGATGCAATGTGACTCATATGCGCGCCGGTCTGAGGATTTGGCTCGAATGCGTTGGAGTGAAGGGGAACGCATATTTTGTGCTGGTGAGCGACTCTCGCTGTGGCGGGGCGTGAATATCGAATACCGAAGCGATGTCCATCGCGGCGATGATCTCCTTGATTATCTCATCGAGTGTGGACGGCGCCGTGGTCACGGGCTTGGTCGTCATTGGACTGTGATGAGGGACGTTGCTGTCGGTTATGCCGAGGCGGGGGAATTCGATAGCGCTGGACGGAATGACTGTGACCGATCGCGGCGGCTTGAGGTGCTTGTGCGCTGTGGTTGGGACGGTGCAGGGCTGGACGGTGGCTTTAGCCGCGGTGTTGATTTCCCCGGCATCCCGGCCCGTCGTGATCTCCGGGGGGAGTCTGCGCGGACCTTGTGTCCGGGCACGGTGCTGGTTGTCGACGATGTGCGTACCCGCCGACCTTATGAGCGTCAGTGGACGGCGTTGAGTGTTCGGTACCCGGTGCGCGCGGCCTGACGACGTCGAGTGAGGCTTAGTGCTGACGGAGTTGCGTCCTGTCGTAGCACCGGTGACGGTGGCTTGCCACCTAAACGAAAGAGATCTACAGTGGTGGCTAGCCACCGTGTGTTTGGAGGAAAGAGTGGCCTTACGCAATATTTGACGCCTGCAAACCTGGATGGCCGCGGCAAGCCGGTAGTGGTGGTGGAAGCCGGGCATGAGGCCTAATATGCAAGGACTAAAAGGGGGAAACGATGGACAGTGAACTCGACGCGGTAGCTGCCGTGGAGCAGCGGGTGCAGGACCTAATGTCAGCGCGCTATTACGACGAGTGTGGTCTGAATGCCGGAGTGCTGCCCCGGGTGCCGCGGTATCGCGTTGATATCGGTGCTTTGCCGGCGCAGGTGGCGGCCAAAGTGAGAGCGCGTGAAGCTGTCTTCGGTGCATCGCCATCCGCCCGAGTGGGGGGATATCGCCTAGCGCCCCGCCGCCCCGATCGGCTGGGTTCGGTTGTGTCGTGGGGGTTTTTGTTGGTGTCCGTTCCCCTCGGGCTTTGGCTTGGCGCCGTTGATCTGCCGGGAATGCTCAAGATCCTGGTGTGGTCGTTACCGCCATGCGCGATATCGCTGATCCTGGTGAGGGACTGGTGGTTCAGGCACTACGGGCCTCAGGCGTTGACTGAGAGCGAGATGTACTTGGTGCGGCGGAACACTACGCTGTCGGTCCCTCGTGATGTTCCGTATCGCATTGACAGGCAAGAGGATGCGTTGTGGGTCGTGGCCGCAGAGGCGATCGCGTCGATCCAGAACAGTCGGGCGTGGAAATCTGGTCATTTCGACCTGCAACGGATCCAGTTGAACTTGGACGAGGAGTCCTACCAGCTGGTCGATTCCTGCATGAATCTGGCTAAACTCGGCGATCTGATTGCTGAAACTGCGCCAGCAGATTCAGGAGGTTCAGATCTCGATCGGCAGCTTTCATCGGTGGTGAGAGACTATGAGACCTGCTACTCCCAAGCCAGGCTCGCGATCGTTAACAGGATCGCGGCGCTGACTGAGTATGCGAACAAACTCAAAGCGGTTGAATCGGTTCTCGGTTCGATCGAGAAGGCTTCGGCACTGGCCACCCGCACCGATGATTTCACCGCGACTTTTACCGCGATCGCCAGAGACGAGAGTGCCGCGCAGCACGCCCGAGGGCTCGGGGGCGCTGCACTAGCTGAGCTGCAAACAAATTTGCAATCTCACCTCGCTTTCGTCTGCGGTCAAATAGGCCTTGCCTCAAGCGTCAACGCGCCGCCTGCCGAAGTTGAGACCCCTGCTTCCGGGAATGACACACAGGATTGCAGCGTATGACTCTGCGCATGATCGCTGGCGGCAGGTTTCCTGCCGGAGATAGCGGCTACCTCTGTGTAAATGGCGCTGGTGTCCCCGGTGGCGTCATCAGTTCCCCTGGCCGGCCCGGGATCATTGAGCGTGCCTCGCTCCTATACTACAGTTCGGCGTTGGCCGCGGCGGTCTTGAGGGGTTCTGAGATGGTGCCCGCTACATGTAGCGCGATGGGCATAGAGCAACGAACGCAAAAGGGGGTGCGGCATGGACTGGGGCGATGAAGAGGAGCTTACGAAAGCCAAGGCGGCGATCCAGGGCTTCAAAGAGGCGCTGGGGCAAGGAAAGATCTCCGGGGCGCGCCTTGGCCGGGCGCTGAAGGGAGCGACGCCGCTCTCTAAGACCGCCGCTGCGGAAGCGCAAGAAAATCCAGTGTCCATGGACTTGCCCAGTGAATCGATCCGGTCAGGCCGCAAGCGCCCGCTGTGGACAGTTCCAGCGGCGGAAATCCAGGAACGCCGAGAGGGCTGGCTGGCGCTACTTGAAGGCAAAACAACCGCAGAAATTCAGAGCACCCACGGATTTAGCGCCCTCACTGTGCACCTGACCGAAGTGTGGCTATGGGCTATCGCCTTTCCCGCGTTATCCATCACATGCACCGAGGAAGGGGGCCGGTGGGGGTTCAACTACGCGGTCGACGCAGTTCCCCGGCACCTTCAGGCAGAGGTGGCGAGGTGGCGCAGCGGCGTCGCCGGGCGACCGGCCAGGTGCGCCCGGCCACTCATATCGTCCCAGGTGCCAGAGGACTTCGGCCACGTGGTGTTTGATGAACTGGGTTCACTGCCGCTGACCGACGAGGAATTGGCGGCCACGATCGGGCACGCTCTCGATGTCAAAGGGGTGCCAGCGCAGTCGCCTGCCCGGTTGATGTGGGGTCAACTTTTGACCCGTATCGCGAACTTTAGTGCCTCTGATGCGCCTCTCGTGATCGGCAATTATCGGCAAGACCCACTCGGGCAGCCCGCGCGGCAGCCAGCCTCGAGCACAGACGCGCCCGACCACGGTGACACAGCGGCGCCAGCAGATACACCGAACACGTAAATCCTTATCGCGCAACAGGGGAGGGGCGGTATGGCTAGTGGTGACCTACCGCAGCTGAGCCTATTCGATGAGCGACCCGCGGCACCGCCGGTGCCTCCACAGTGCGGCTTCAGCGTGAACATCGCCGGCCAAACGTTCGAGACAACACCAGTATTCGACACCTACTGGCGTTTCGCGGCTCGCCGCCACCAGATCTACATGGCGCGCCTCGCTGGTGCACCGGGGCCGTGGACGAATGATCCGGTTCTTCGCGGGCATAGGTTCACCAACTGTTATCGGGCCGCGGACAGGGTGAGCCAGTTCCTGATCGGTGATGTCGCCTACAGCGGGTCCCAGGATCATACGGAAGTGATGTTCCGGGTTCTGCTGTTCAAGCTGTTCAACAAGATCGAAACCTGGCAGCTGATCGTCGACGAATACGGACTCCCTTCCCTGAAGGGATTCGATCCGCTGGCCTACGCCCCGGTCCTGGACGATGCATTCGCGGCGGGCCGCCGTCTTTACTCAGCCGCGTATGTGATGCCGGCGCCCGCGTTCGGTCAAACACGTAAGCATCGCAACCATCTTCGTCTCCTTGAGCACATGTTCACCGACGGTGTAGTCGACAAGCTCAGTGCCGCCGACTCGATGCTTGAAGCGTTCGAGATCATCAAAAGTTACCCGTCGATGGGCGACTTCCTGGCCTTCCAATTTCTCATCGACATCAACTATTCGACGGCTCTAAATTTCGATGAGATGGAATTCGTAGTCGCCGGGCCTGGCGCGCGGGACGGGATACGAAAATGTTTCGGCCCGAACAGCTCTGGATATGAGCGAGAGATCATCGAGTACATGGCCGCAAGTCAGCACGAGCACTTCGCGCGTCTAGGCTTGTCGTTCGGCGGATTGTTTGGCCGGCCCCTGCAACTCATCGATTGCCAGAACCTGTTCTGTGAGGTCGATAAGTATGCCCGTGTTGTGCATCCTGAGGTCGCCGGTATTAGTGGCCGCACCAAGATCAAGCAGAAGTTCTGTGCGGTGCACGAGCATGTTCCGGCGTGGTTTCCCCCGAAATGGGGGCTGAACCCGGACGACTGGAATTCCGGGGGGCTACCCGAGGACGTGGATGGGCACCCGTGGGTTGTGAAAGAGTCGGCGCATGGGCGACGTTGAGACAGCCGATGGTGTGAGCCGTCGATTGCGAGGTGCCGCGGTCTTGATGGGATTAGGTGCAGGATTAGCGGCGGGTGCGGTACTGCTCGGCGTCTACGGCTTGCTGCGCCGCAATCTGGTGGGCACTTACGAGGTTCCGGCGCGCGGACCGGCGGTTGCCGCGGTGCTTTTTCTGGCGGCTGCAGCGCTGGGGTTGATGTGGTTGGTGCGGCGGGCGCGCCGCGGCGTCGATGTAGTGGGTTCATGCGGGTGGTTACTGACCGCGATCAGCTTGGCCGCCGCATATGCGGTGTCGGCGACACCGCCAGATCTGGTTTCAAGTACCGGCTCGGCGTTGGCCTTGCTGAGGGTGTCGTGGGTGGTGTTGGTCGCGGCGGGGGTGTGCGCGGTGGCGGTCGCGGCGCTGGCGCCGAATCAGGGCAGGCAGGCGTGGTCGTGGCGGATGGCCTCGACGGTGGCGCTGGTGCTGGGGTTGGTTCTTGCGGGCGGAATCGGCGGCACGGTGTGGGCGCGCACGCGGACGACGGTGGTTACCGCCGCACCGATTGATATCCCCGCAACACCGACTGTCGTGGGTTCTGAAGTCCGGTATGCCCTGCCCGTCCAGGACCCCGGTTTCATCGTGCCGGCGGGTCCCGGCTTCGTGCTGCTCGACGGCAAGGATCTGGTTGGTTACAGCGGCCAAACAGGGCAACAGAGGTGGCGGCTGCCTTTCGGTGTAATGACCGTGGGGTGCGAGCCATCGTCGGTGCACTCCACGGGCACCGCAACTGATTCGGTCGTGCTCGCTCAATGCCTTCTCCCGGCACCGCCAGCATCCTCGTACTCAGAGTCGACGAGATCTGCGGTTCTGGCCGGAATCGACGCTATGACCGGCCGGATGCTCTGGATTAACACCGAAAATTGGCGTATCCGTTCGACTGCGGTCACCGCCGCGGACCTGGCCCCGGTACTGCGCGATGACGAGGTTGGCGCCCTGGACCCTCGGACCGGAAAACTCTTGTGGACAAAGCATTTCGCGCCCGGCGATTGCGGTGGACACCTCGTTGGTCTGGGCAACAAGTCCAGCGACATCGTCTACTTCCCGACGTGCACCAGGGAGGCCACGCTCCATATCGCGCAGGGCCGCAACGGCGCCGAACGCACACTGGCTATAGAGCCGGACAAACGCCCCCCCGATGTCAGCCAACTCGATCTGATCGCCGCGGACGGCAGCGTCATCGTGATCCAGATATCCTCAGCGTCCCACACCGCACCGCCAGCTAGGGTCGCCGTCGACATTGACACCGGCCGAAGCCTCACGCTCGCAACGCAATACCTGCGCAGCGACCGGCGATCCATCGAGACCGGCCAATACCCGGGTGCGGTCCTGCAAATCGACCGCGACTTAGACACCACCTCGGTGTATCTCGTCGCTGAACAGCGCCTCGTGCAGACGCCCGCACCGATCATGGTTAACACACTTTTGGAAGGTCAACGCTGGAGCCGTGTCGGGGATCAGCTCGTCACCGCCACCGCAGCAACCGCAGGGTGGCGCGCACAACTAGCCACGGTCGCCCTCGACGGCGCCACAACCTTGCACCCTTCGCCATGCGGCGGCAGCGATTCTGGCGGCGTCATGCCCGCACCCGGTGCACTATTGGTCATCTGCGCGCGCACTGACGACACCCTGCGGGGCACGGGCTACGTGGTGATGGGATTGCGTTAACGCATCCCGACGACCTGGTTTGCGCAGCGCACGAGCAGCGCCCCCGGGGCCAAAGATGCAATGGCGGGATTCACGTCCGGTGCGCACGGAGTCGGCAACGCCCGCTGGGCCCCTGAGGAATCGAGTGTTCGCAACGCAGACATCGCCGGCGTTCCGAGGCGTTTGTCGGCTTCAGCCGCAGTGAACAGGGACGTCACCCAGCCGGCGCCTACCGCCACCACCTGAGGGTGTATGCCCCAGTCGCCCGTGCCGCGGGTACGCAGACCGATGGGCACGATGGCCTGTGTGTGCAGGTTCAGGATTGATGCGCCCGCGCGCCCGAACAGCACCATCGAGCCCGAATTCAGTAGATAGCCGAATTGCTCGGGTGGCGCGGTGGCCAGCAGTCGCCGCGTGATCAGGTCCAGCGCGGCAACGGTCTGGGATCGTTCGGGCCGTACCTTCCTGATTTCCAAAGTTGCCGTGGCGCCCCGCTCGTCCAGGAACCGGATGTCACCGAAATCGCGGTGCAGGTCGCTGGCATTGATACCAAGCTCCGATAGCCACACCTGCTCGCGTGCGGCACCGGTGGCAGGATCGAGAAGTGTTGCAGCGACGTCAGGGCGCGCAGGGTCACAGGACGGCACCAGGACCGTGTCCTGGCCTAGCAGCCAGCTGCTGCCGCATGTGTCCGCGCCGGTTTGGGTCCACAGCTGCTCACCAGTTCGGATCGCCAGCGCTGTATGGGTGGTCGGCGACATCAGCTCGCGCGGCATAGCTTGTTCAATAAGCACCACAGTGGGCGAGACATGCACGTAGGGAGCTTGATCGTTGGTGGTGAGTGCTCGTCGCCAGAGCTGCGCGCCGGTGGTGGCATCGATGCCTGTGATGGCATCGGATATGACAGCCACGACCACGCTGCCCTCGCCGGTGCTCGAGGCCATCCATGAGGCGATCTTGGGGGCGGCTAGTTCGTAGGACCACCGCTGCTGCCCGGTAGCGCCATCAAAGCCGACCAGTCGTGCCGGCGCGGTACCGTCGCCCATCTCAGTGACAAAGCCTGCGCCTGCAGCGATTACCGGTGCGTTGTAGGCGACCGCATCGATCCGGTAGGCCACCTGGCCTTGGATCGTCGCCGGAATCGGTGGCGCCGCGGCGGGTGCGGCGACCTGTACAGAATGTGGAAGTTGCCCTGCGCCGCGAGGGTTTGCCCTTGGCGGTGTACCTGCCAGCGCCAACGGAACAACCAGTGCCGTGGCCGTTGCCGCTGCGAGGGCGGCCGTGGCTCGTCCCCGGGGGCGAGGGCGCACCGACTCAAGTGGGGGGCTTCCAGGACGCAGGTATCCGGTGGCGGCGATCAACGCCACCCCAGCTACCGCGAGGGCCGCAAGCCACCAGGCTTCCCGCGCGGCGGCCGTAACGACCGGCCCGCCGGCGCGCTGCTGGGCCAGGCCAACAGCACGAAACAGTGCATTGGTGGAGGTGTTATGCAAGGTGGCCACGGCGACCAACGCCGCAGCGGCCGGAACTGCCGCGGTTGCGGCCAGGAATCGGCTCAATCGAGCCGAAGAGCGTTGCAGGCGCTGCCCGGGCCACCACAGGTATGCGGTCACCAGGAGCGTGGCGCCGGCCACGACAAAAGTGGTCCGCCACATCAAGGTGAGAGGCCTTGGGTCGTCAAATGTGCTGGCGTGGAAACGCAGCCATGCGATGGCTGCACACAGAATCGCTGCCAGAGCCAACCCGATCGTTGCCCCCGCAAGCAGAGCCGGCTGCGGTGCATTCTGCTCTGCCGCCGTTCGGTCACTGGAAGTGTTCACCTGTTGGAGCCTAACTTTGTGGCCAGTTCTGTCACAGGATGCGCGCGATGTTGTCTTCAGTGGTGTAGAGGCCCGCTCCCAGCGCTTTGAGGTACTTGGTTTTCAACGGCAACTGCCAGAGCAAGTCTCCGGAAAGGGTTGCAGCGTAGAGCGTTCCGTCCTCGCGCACTAGTGCTACGCGGGTGCCGTCGGTGCCCACGGCTCTAAGGGTTGGGTCGCTGCTTCGGGGCGTTCCGCCTTCTCCGGTGTAGAGGTCGAACACCATCGTGGGTGTCTTGTCGAGGGAGTACTGGATTACTAGTTGTCGTCCCATGGCTGTGAACTTGGCCCCTGTCGCGGTGATCCCGGACTTGGACCAAACCAGGTTTCCGGTCGCGGGATTCACTACACCGATGATGCGTTTGTTGTTGTCTTGGGGGTCTTTTCGTGACACGACAGGAAGGGAGGGCGCAGTCCCGTCGAAGCTCTGCACCGACCAATCACTGCTATGGCCCCCGAAGTTGACAGTCAGGTGCCCCAGAAGGCGACCGTCGAGCCCGACGTACTGGATCGCCTTGTCGGCCGACTCAGAAGACAGCAGCCCAGTTCCGACGCCGAATCCATCGCGGTAAGGAGCCCAGCCAGTGCCGTCATCGGATGCTTCGTAGAGCACAGCCCCGTCCGCGATCCGCTGGATACGCTGCCCTCCGCGGTGTTGGGCGACAGGGTCGGTCGGTGAGGTTGAAAGTTCTGTTCGGAAAATGCCTTGTTCCGGGGCGAGGTACTGCTGATTCACATCTGCGATGAATCGCCAAGCGATGCTGCCATCGGGCCGGTACACAGGATCTTGTGCACGAGGCGCCGCAGCAGTGAACACAGAGCCCGCGGCGACAGGGTCGAGCACAGTTTCAGGGGTCGCTCGCACCTGCCGGGTGGTTAGGTCGACGAAGAAGCTCGATGTCTGGCCGGCGCACAGTGCGGTGTCGGCGACCACCGCGCACCGGTTGACCGACTGCCCTAAAGGGAATTCGGCCAGGCCCTGCGATTGGCCGGTATCGGCATCGAGGACATCGAGGAAATAGGTCCAGTCGGCGTCACTGGCACCTGCTCCGGACTTGGCGAACGACACCAACACGCGCCGCTCGTCACTGCCCGCGATGTGCGGTCCGATCGCCTTAGGATCAGGGCTGTACGTCCAGCGCGCCGCTGCTGGGGCTTTCTGCAGTGAAGGCAACAGCGCGGTGGCAAGCACTGGTGTCAGGGCCTTGGCTTCATCAGATACTGCGGTTCCTGTGTCGCCGCTGCCCCCGCGGATCCATGCGGCGGCACCCGCGGCGGCGGCAACGATCGCGACGATCATCGCCGCAACGAGCCACCGCTTCCCAGTTCCGCGTTCGGTAGCGCGCCCAGCGCTGTCTGGTGCGCCCGGAACCGGCAGCCCCGCCGGCGGTGCAGCAGCAGGCTGTGCGTGTCCCTGGGCGAGTGCGGACACAAGGTCGGCGGCGAACTGCGTGGAGCTGCCATAGCGGTCTTCGCGGTCCTTCGACAAGGCTCGCATGAGGACCGTATCGAGTTGTGGTGGCAGATCTGGGCGTAAGGAGGACGGTGCGGGTGCCTGTTCACTGAGATGCCCGGCGATCACATGGGCGGCGGTCTCGCCCACAAACGGTGGACGTCCGGTAAGGAGACGAAAAACCGTGCAGGCCAGTGAATATTGGTCTGAGCGCGTGTCGAGGGGTTGTGCGCAAAGCTGCTCCGGGGATGCGTAGCTGAGCGTTCCGACGGTGGCGCCGGTGGCGGTCAGTTCGGAGGCCTCTTGGCTTAATCGGGCGATTCCGAAGTCGGTGAGCAGTATGTGCCCGCCCGCGCTGATCAAGATGTTGGCAGGCTTGACGTCGCGGTGTACGAGGCCTCTGCTGCCGGCGTAGTCGAGTGCTTCTGCCACGACGGTGGCAACGCGCCCGACTTCGGCGGGCGGTAAGCCGGCGGGAGTAGTTGTGATGATGTGGCCGAGGTCGGTGCCGTCGATCAGTTCTAATGCCATCCACAATCGTCCGTCTGCTTCGCCGCGGTCGTGGACCTTCACGATTGCCGGGTGCGACAAGGTGGCGGCCAGGTCCGCTTCCCTCTCGAAGCGGCGGCGGTACATGTCATCGTCGGTGAGTTGGGGGCCGAGCACCTTGAGGGCATCTGAGCGCGGTAGCCGTGGATGGCGGGCCACATACACTTCGCCCATGCCTCCGGCGCCGAGTAGCCGTTCGATGGTGTAGCCGCCGATAGCGGTTCCTGGTGGTAGTGCACCCTGGACGGCTGCGGCCTCAGGTTCGGCGCGAATGAAGGTGGATGCCGAGGTCAGGGCGGGTTGCAGCGGCGCTGGCGGGGCTGTATGTGTGTCGTTGGGGGCTGCTGGCGCAGGTTCTCCCAGCAGATCTGGCCGGTATCGGCGAATCCATTGTCCGACTACGCCGTGGGGCCAGTTCTCTTCGAACTCCCCAGGAAATATCAAGGCACTGGGCATGTTCGCGGATTGCCCGGCCGCTAGCGATGACCGGAAGATGCGGTCCAGTTTCATCAAAGCGCTTCGGGATGCGGTCGGGCTGGGCTTCATCACTCCTGCGCCAGTGATCGCTGTTTCGCGGTGGCTGGTTGCGGCCTGACCTGCGGCCAGGAGGAGCCCCGCTACCGGTACGGGGGCGACCATAAGCCTTGGGCCGGTGCTGATTCGGTTCGCGGACTGTTTGAAACCGGCGATATCACTCCAGCTGATGAACACCACGGTCGTTGCGTCTGTGCGTTCTAAGCCCTGCGGTGTCAGCACCAGTTGTTTGACCCGCCGGAACTCGCGAATCAACCGGGTCCGCATGACGACATAAACCGCGGCGGGAACCCCGATCAACGCCAGCACTGATGCGGTATTCACGATCGCAGGCTGCTTGGCCAGCGGAATTCCGAGCACCAGTTGCGCCAGCAGGCACGCGCCAATTCCGGCCAGAATCAACAGCGGGATCCGGCGCATGAGCAGCCGGTCGGGCGACTCGATACTGTGCAGCACTGCCCGATCTTGGGCGGGCGCCGAACTCATCGCTGTTCCCTTGCCCGTGAGACGAGCTGATCCGGTTCGTGCTGGGCCGCTGGCGGCTGTGCTTCCAGACATGCCTGACGCTGCAATATCTGCGGCACCGCTTGCGCTGACCTCACAAGTTCTCCCCTCTGCGCGCTACCAAAACCTGCTTCTAGTGGGCGTGTCTATGGACGATACCGGCCACCTATAGCCCTGCCTGTGAACTGTGAACCTGCTGATGCCTGGGGCGCTTAACGGTGGATGTCCCTTGTGCAGGGTATGCTCGTGACCGCAAGGGGGGCGGTGCATCGTGCATCGGTCGATACCCCAAAACGGGGAAGGGATTTTGAGGTGGGGGAAGTAGACACCGAAACGTCGGAGCTTGTTCCCAAGCTCTTCAAGTGGACCACCACGGCGTCTCACAGTGCGTATTTCATGGTGCCGCGAGATTTCAACGAAGACGACTATGACATGTCGGCGGCGTTGGCTGAACACGATGATGATGCCTTCGACGGCCTGGAACGGGATCTGGACGAGGTGCTCGACGTGGAACGGGTACCTAACGAAGAGATTCCCGTGCTGGATCTCGACGGATTCGAAGAGTCGTAACGATGGTTAAGGTCACCTACAAAGAAACCCTCGACTTCGAGGCGGAGTTGGGTCGGGATCGAGTCATCGAACTACTCACTCCGGTCTTCCCTAACCTCGATCTTGATGCCCAAAGCGACGGTGCGCTGGCATCGCTGCTCAATTCTGCGGTCCAATCCGAAGATGACGCATCCGACGTTTTACGGGACGAGATCACCGAGGAAGCCAGCGAAACAGACTCCGGCCTGCACGATTTTCAGGCCGAGTTGTAGCCAGCCCGGCAGGGGGATGATGCCTGAGCGCATCAGAATGACCAGAAAACAGCCGTGGCGGCAGAAACACCCGCACGCGGTGGTGGTGGCGCGCCCCGGGCTATTCGGCAATCCGTTCCGGATCATCGCGGCCCTTAAACCCCGGGGAACTAATCAGAGCTGGTGTGTCACTGACGATTACGGGCAGATAGCATTAGCCTGTTTTCAGGATCTGGGCGCCGCCCATGCCGGGGCGGTCGCGATTTTCGACTCATGGCTGATCACCGGGCTGCTGCCAGCAATTGTGTCTGCACCGGCCTGGGCCGTCGATACGGTCCTTACCCGGATCGATCCTGCCCGCCAAAAGATCTGGCAGAACATCGACCGGTTACAGGGCCACGACGTTGCCTGCTGGTGCCCGCTGGAACTGCCCTGTCACGGCGACTCCTACCTCATTCACGCCAACAAAATTCCAGCCGGGGTGACCGCGCCGCGCCCCTGCGGCTGATCGCGCCTCCGCTGAACTCTAGGAAGGTCAAGCACTATGGGCTACAACACAAACATCACGATCTGCAACGACAATCTCGAGGACTACCTGCGTCGTCCGGAGCAATTCGTGCAGGTCATCGCCGACAATGCCCGCACCGGCGCGGCGGAACACTGGGGCATCACAGTCCTGCCGGCCGACCACGCGGACGCTACACAGCTGATCGCAGCGGGCGGCAACTTCGCAACGAAGGTGTACACCGGCCACTTCGCTGGCTCGCACCACAAAGAAGATGGACAGGTCGAAATACTGCGACAGTGGGCCCACGCTCTGGGCTACCAGATTGTGCCGAACAGCGCGCCCGCCTAGCTGAAAAAAGCTCGTCAATCGCATTCTGAGGGAAGGGAACTGGAAACTATGGCGCAATCAGCCGAGAAGCTACGCGAGCTACACGGGGGAGTGTGGGGCCGCCATCCGGACTATCCCGTCTCAGACTGGCAGTACGAAGTGGCCAACGACGACACACGTCAAGGTTACTGGGAATGGGTGGCCGCGAAACTTGGATTCGCGGCCGACAACACCGCCTCTGTGGCCGAGCAGTAAATCACCGCGACGCGATGCGCTACCTGGCCCGCGACTACCCGCTGGCACAGCGTGCGTGAGTTCAGAGGCTGCCCAGGGTGGATTCTGTAAGAGGTTCAAACAAAAACGTCAGTCAAGGTAGAGGGGGAAGTTATGGGGATAGGGGCGGTACGAAGCGACAGTGAATGGCATTGGATCAATGAGAACCTCGGGGCCTACCTACCCTTGTGTAGACAGTTAGAAGCTCAATTTGGTCCAGAATTCGCGATAGAAAGCGTGGGTTCGGCCGGCTATGCGATTGTCGGCATGTTTCCCGGCGGCTTCAAAGCGATGCTGACCAAAGCTGTTGGCCCGCTGGAGACTTACGCTGAACATTCCCAATTGGATGCCGCTGGTCTGGCTGCGGGGTGGGCCGCCGCCGTCTACATCGCCGCTGACGACTACTGCGAGGCGATCGGATGGGCCGATGACCCCGACATGTCAATCACCGATTTCGAAGGGGTGTGCCTACTGACCAGAGCTGCCCTAGCGGCTGCGGGCATCCGGCACAAACGTAAAGAGTAGGAAGAGGACATGCGGAAACAGGGGTGCGGGCGGATTGTGCGCGCAGGCGAATAGTGTTGTTGAACAGTAAGACTCAATACGAGATGTGAGTCTCGGGGCCACGTCAGTGGTCTTCGCCGAACAGTGGAATCGCCCACACTCCATCGGCGCTGACGGGGTTATGTAAGGCGGCGTATCAGTGAAGCGCCGACAGTAATAGGGGGATGGGGAGTATGTCTTCGGCGAGGTGGGTGAGTCCTTTGCGTTACCCGGGGGGCAAGGGCCGTATGGCCGCATCCTTAGCGGATCTGTTTGAGGCCCAGTTCGGGACTATGGATATCGAAGTCTGGGCTGAGCCTTTCGCTGGCGGTGCCGGTGCTGGCCTGCATCTCCTTGACCGGGGCGTCATCGCCGAATTCTGGATGACGGAGAAGAATCCGGCCCTGGCAGCCTTCTGGCGCACAGTCGCATCGAATAGCGCAGAGCTCGCGGCCCGAGTGCTGGCCTGCGAACCCGATATGGACGCCTGGTACGCGGCCCGCGCTGTCGTCGGGGCCGCAGAAAACGGCGCCGTTAGCGAGGATCTAGACCTGGCATTGGCGGCACTGATCGTCAACAGGTGCTCACGCTCGGGAATGGTCCAGACCTCCGGTGTCGGGCCAATCGGCGGCAAGAACCAGACAGGCGCCGATCACCTAAGAGCACGCTGGAACAGTGAAGGACTCGCAGACCGGATCACCGCGATCGGCCGCCTAGGCGGAAGGATCCGGGTCGCAGAAGGCGATGCGATCGCCTCGATCGCCGAATTGGATGGATCGGTTGGTATCGAAGAAGAACTCTTCGTATTTGTTGACCCGCCGTATCTGGGCCAGGGGAACCGGCTCTATGCCGTCGGTATGAGCGCGGATGACCACAAGGCATTAGCAGTGGCGCTGACCGAATGCGCGGCACGATGGCTACTCACCTACGACTGCGATGACCACATCCTTGAGCTGTACCCGGATCATCGGATTTTCGCCTACCCGATCCCACACTCTGCGAACCAATTCCGCATCGAGGAAGAGTACGCGGTCCTCTCGCACAACCTGTCAGTCCGTGATGACCAGAACCTTCTGCCCGTCGGGGATTCGCGATGGGTTCAGCGCGGTCCAGAAACCTGCGCCAAAGTGGAGCCGATCCCTGAATCATGCTTGGTGCAATAGAGAAAAGGCGCACCCGATAGTTCAGGAATGCTACTATTAATAGACTAGAAAGGGTGGGGCAATGCCGCAATTGCAGGTCAAGGTTGTGATCGACACCGGCAAACTGCGGTGGTGGGCCGCCAAACATCAAGAACTTGGGCACCTGGCAGTGGCTGAAACTCTCGCGACGGCAGCGACTCATTACGACACTCACGCCCCGGCCCCTGGAGCGGACGACGCCGTGCCTGCGCCCTCATATACACAGGATGTGTCCCGCCGAGAGCTTCACCACTGGGCGGCGTGGCACGCCGACCGCGGCTCAGTGGCGGTAGCGCATGTCCTGTACGAGGCCGCGGGCGTCCTGCCCCTTCCCGGCAATGCCTATGACTGACGTAGCCGAACCACAGAGCCCGATGCGCTCTGCGGCCCGGTACATCACCGCTGCGGCACAAGGCCAAATGAGCAGGCACATGCCGGGGAGTGGGGTCCGGGTGGCGGGTCAATTTCTGTGCGGGCTCTTCGGCGCCAGTGCGGGGACCCCATACTGGAAGTGTGCTTTCGGGCCGGCCTGCTTACTTGCTGGTTCACTGAGTGCGGTAGCGAGAAAGGCGTGGTGAAGCGGTGGTGCTATTGCTACTGATCTATTCGTTGCTGGCAACAGCGTTGGGTCTGCAGCTCTTCGCATTGTGGCAGCAGACGTTGGGCCTGAGCGGACACGAGATAAACCGGGCGGCCCTGCGCCGGGGAAGCAACGCCAGATTCTTCAGCGCCGCGGCGCTGGCGGCGTTGTGCGTTGTTCAAGTGCTGTCTTCCATGGGAGTGCTGGACCCGGTAAGCCCAGGTGTCTCGATGGCGTCGATAGTGATTTGTGGCGCTGTTGTCAGCGTGGTGGCGGTGGACATTGTGCAGCGCCGGGTGCGTGGGCGACGGCATGTTGATCAGCGGCGTAAGGCGCGTCATGCTGCCGCGGGTAGGGGCGGGCCAGGACAAATCACCTACGGCGAGTGGTTGGAACAGTTCAGGTCATTAGCCGACCAGGTGGGTGTGATCGCCCGATGCTCTTCGCAGCCGGCTCTAGTGCAGATCGGACACCACACAGACAAGCTCAGTAAACATCTCAAAGCCACTGCTCATCGGTGGGCCAGCGAAGAATTCCCCTGTGACCCTGAAGACGCGAAAGACATCAACAGCCAGATTGCCACGATCGCCGCACTTCAATTCCTCCTGCTGTCGTCAATGAAAGAGAGCATGGATTCCGCAGTCGCCGACGATTCAGCCGCACAGCTCGAGGCTGACTGGAGCGAGTCGTTGCTGACGCTAGTCGAAGAGCTAGAAGGGCTCGGAGAGCAATTCCTGGTCGAAGTTGGCCGGACTGATTCCTAGGAATTGACCCGTAACGGGGGTCGTGCGGCGCGAACTAGCTTGGGATCTGGTTGCTTTCGGATCATACCGTGACGTCCACGGGGCGATGCTGGGTTTCCTTCTAGAGGAAGACGTAAGCTCCGCGGCTCCGGGTACCGCCCTGGCGCCCGGATCCTTCCGCAGCGTTCGGGCAACACCACCTACACCCAGATCTGGTCGCCTTCCTGGCACATCTGCCGCGCTGAGAAACTCGACCGGTCTGAGGCTCTTGTGTCCGCTGGCGTGAGCATATGTTGTTGAAAACATGCGCAAAGTCGGCGCGGTGGCGACGCAAGGTGTGGGTTCCCTGGGTTTCACACCGGTTGCCCGTAGTGTGGATCGCATGTCTTCCTGGGATTTCGGTTCAGCTGTGATGGTGTTTGACCGTGCCGGTCGGCAGGCGATGCTGGTCTTTCTTCCAGAAGATGGCGCAAACTCGGCGGCCCCGAACACCGCGTTGGGCCATGTGGCACTCGAATACAACAACAGCGGCTCGAAACAGTTCATCGACTTATCAGGACTGACGACATTTGGGGAAGCTGTACACGCTATCGGGGAACTGTCCAAGGACTGCCGTGGATCCAACATTCCCTCGCATTACAACGGGATGGCGGCTGACGCCGACGTTATTGTCGAGAAGCTGCGGTCTGCAGGAATCCCGTAAGCATGCTGATACTTTTGATCCCGTGCAGCTAACGGGGTTGCCGGTTGCGCACGGTATCGTCGGAACCGTGGATTCACCGCCTTCCTGTCTGGGCTGGGCGCAGGCGTGGTTGAGCGGCTCGGGAGATGTTGCTCCGGGCTCTTCGCGGGACAGAGCGGGACTGTGGTCGCCGGGGATGACGCTGCGAACAGGTGCAGTTCTTTGCGTGGTGTCGCCACAGGGAGATGATGATGAGAAATGGGGGAAATCGCGAAATGAATGATCCAGCGCCGTGGGTGCACGTCGACGGCACCCGAGTAAGTGACCCACGGGGGGAAGGCTCACCGATGGGTGGTTATACGTACCTTCCGCGCGAGGGTTACGACGACTACCCGGATCGCTACGTAAGCACTCGATTTGGAGAACACTCATCCTATCTAGCCACAAAGGAAGATGAGAGGTAAGGCTTTCCGCGGCGTCTGGCCGCATGAAATATGCGCTTACCGTACGGGTTTCGCGGCAGTTGCTGAGTGCAGCATTGCCAGTAGTGCTGCGACTCCTGGGTAGGGATCCAGCACCTGTTGAGGCGCGGCGAGCTGCCCGGCGATCACACCATCGAGATAGTCGCAGATCATCCGAGCGTGGAGGTCGCTAGCTCCCGGCGAGATGGCTTGAAGCGCGCGATGTAGATGGCTGCGATGTAGGTGAGCGCTGATGTTTAATCGTTCTCGTAGCGCAAGGTGACTGCTGATCGCTAGCGCGCTCAAAGCGTGATGTGCGCGCGCCAAGGTGGATGTGGGATCGTTGGGCTTGGTGGCGGCTGTGATGTAGCGGCTCAAGATTTTGGTCAGCACCTGCGCGGTGCGTGGCGGTGTGTCTGTGGGTATACGGGTCGCCCAGTCGGCCAAGCGTCGCTGCTCGATCTCGTCACATGCGGTGATCAGCAGTGTTTCCCGGTTCCTGAAGTGGTTGGAAGCGGTTCCTCGGGGTACGCCCGCCGCCTGTTCTACGCCGTGAAACGTCGTGGCGCGGTCTCCGCCGGAGCCGAGTAGCTGAACGGCCGCATCTAGGATTTGGTTGCGGCGCCCCCGGTCGAGATGATGTTTTCCCATATTCTTTTCCCCCTGCTTATCTGCCAGGGTACCGTGCCGTTGGTGTTGACCACGGCGGATTTTTGACACCAAAGGTAAGCAGGGTGGTACGTTGAGCCTGGTAGTGATGGGGCCGGGGGGAACGCGGACGCCATCAACGATTCTTCAGGGGGTTCGACATGGAGTCGGCGTTCACGGTTACGCCCGCGCAATTGCCCGAGATGCTGCTGAATGTGGCTGTGGTGCGCCCAGTGTTTCTGTGGGGCGCCCCCGGTATTGGAAAGTCCAGTCTGGTAAGGAAATTCGCTGCCGAACTGAATTTGGACTGCGTCACGATGATCGGCACACAGTTGGCGCCAGAGGACCTGATTGGCGTGCCGCAAATCGAAGAAGGCCGATCCCGGTTTTGTCCACCGGCCTCGATCGCCCGCACCGAGCCCTATTGTCTGTTCCTGGACGAACTCAACGCCGCCAGCGCTGATGTGCAAAAAGCGTTCTACTCACTGATCCTGGACCGAAGGATCGGCGAATACGAGTTGCCTGAAGGCAGCATCGTGATCGGCGCCGGAAACCGTGCAAGCGATAACGCACTGGCCCGGCCAATGGCTAGCGCCTTGGCGAATCGTCTTGTCCACGTGCATCTGCGTGCTGATGCCGAAGACTGGTTGAAATGGGCGGCCGAAGCCGATATCCACCCCTGGGTGCTCGAATACCTGGTCGCCAGACCAGATCATCTGTGGTCGCCGGCACCGAAAGTAGAGGCCTCCTTCTCCACTCCGCGATCGTGGCACATGCTGTCCGATGCCCTGAAATCCTGGGGACCGGATATCTCGCCGGAGGCGGTGCAGGTGTTGGCACACGGGACGCTAACCGCTAACCACGCGGGACTGTTCTGCGGCTGGGTCAAGGTCAATCAGCATCAGTACACCCTGGATGCGATCCTCAAAGGGAAGGCGAAGTGGCCGGCGGCCGCTGAGGAACGAGATGTGCTGCATTTCCTGGCCAATGCGTTGCGCGCGCGCCTGATGAAAGATCTACCGAAGAGCTCAGACCATGGTTCTGAAGCGGGCCAGGACTTGGCATTCAAAGCCAAGGGGCTCATTGTCGAGCTCGCCGAAATCTCATTGGAGGCCGCCCAGCTGGTGATGACCCCAGGCGATGACGGTGACCTGCCGTCATGGTTCATGATCGAGGTTGCCCGTGACGTGCCGCGGCTGGCGGCCGCGCGCCAATGAGCCGCCGCCCCAAGGGGCCCCAACCAGAGCAGAGCAGCAATCTGCAGATCGCATGCCAGGAGCTGCGGGCCCACCCGGCGTTTCGGCGGCTCATGCGCGATCCCATCGCGGGGGGCCCAAAATCGATGGATTTGGCTCCACATGACTTCGCGGTAGTGACAGCAGCCGGAGCGTTGTACATCAATACGCAACGGCGACTGGAAGTGCCGCAATGGAAGTGGGTCATCGCGCACGCTCTTCTGCACCTAGGGTTCGGGCACGCCCGCTGCGCCGATCAGCCGCGGCCCGCCGACCCGGATCCTGTCGATGTCGCGGTGAGCTGCGTCGAAGTCAACCGCTTCCTGGACGGCTTGAATGTCGGCCAGGCCCCGATCCTGCTGCCGCCGATGCCCTTAGACGACGGCAAAGCCCTGCAAAAGCGTTGGCGCCGGGACGGACTGCCCGAGGAATACCAGGGGATCGGCACAACGCGGCGTGGACCAGATTTCCTTCCCGCCCATTGTGTCCGTCACCACGGCCACACGCCCTCTTGGGAGCACGTCTTCGCCGGCGGACTCGCCGAGGCCGTCACGGCCGCGGTAGATGCCGCCGCCGGGGACATCGGCCCGCAGCGCCGCAAAAGACAAGCCTGGGACCGGGCCCTGAGCTGGTTCGTATCCTCTTACCCGCTATTGGGCGCCGTAGCGTCCGGAATGCGCCTAGTCAGCGACCCGGACGTGGCGCGCGCCGCCGACATCACCGTGGCCGCCGTCGACGCCGACCTCGGGGAGCTCTACATCAACCCCCACGCCAACCTCGATGAGCACGAGTGGCGATTCGTGATGGCCCACGAGATGCTGCACGCCGCGCTTCGCCATCACGACCGAATCGGGACCCGCGACCACTACCTGTTCAACGTAGCCTGCGACTATGTGATCAACGGCTGGCTGGTGCAAATGCAAGTCGGCTCCATGCCAGCCACCGCGCTGCACGATCCGACGCTGGCAGGGTTGTCCGCCGAAGAGGTGTATGACCGTATCGCCACCGACCTTCGGCGTTTACGTCGCCTGGCCACGCTGAGAGGCAAAGGGAAAACCGACATTCTGTGGGATCGGCTACCTGGACGCACCCACGCGGGCACCACACTGGACGACTTCTACCGACGCGCCCTAATCACCGGACTGGACTACCACCGGCTTGGTGCGCGCGGTCTACTGCCGGCCGGGTTGGTTGAAGAGATCAAAGCCCTCGAGCACCCCCCGTTGCCATGGGATGCCAAACTCGCAGCCTGGTTCGAAGAATTCGTACCCGCAGCGCAACCAATCCGCACCTACGCCAGAGCATCTCGACGCCAAGCCGCTAGCCCTGACATTCCTCGGCCGGGCCGCTACCTCCCCAACGAGATAGATATCCGGGGAACGTTCGGAGTCATCCTGGACACTTCCGCCTCCATGGACCGCCAACTCCTAGGAAAAGCGCTCGGCGCGATCGGCTCCTACGCCGCCAGCCGTGACGTCACCGCTGCACGCGTCATCTACTGTGACGCCGCGCCGTACGATGCCGGATACCTCTCACCTGATGACCTGGCGGGGCGTGTGCGATTAGAAGGCCGCGGAGGCACGGCCCTGCAGCCAGCGATCAACCTGTTGCAGCGCGCCGTCGACTTTCCGGCCGCAGCGCCGGTGCTGATCATCACAGACGGATGGTGCGAGCCGCTGCAGGTGCGCCGCGAACACGCCTACCTCGTGCCCGCCGGCGCGCGGCTACCGTTCGCGCCGCGTGGACCGGTCTTTGTCTTCAAATAGGTTTAGCGGTGGCAGGTTTCGTACTTGTTGCGCAGGTCAGCCGTCCAGCCTGAACCGGGGCTGTCGCTGCAGCTGTTGACGAAAACTGTCACCGGTCCTTGTCCGGTGACGGTGGCTTCGTATTTGATGGGTTGCCCGAATTTCTTGAGTATCTCCAACTGCGCGAGTGTTCTCTGCTTGCCGTCCGTCTCGGCTTTCTGGAGCTCTGGATCGGAGCGGGGGAACACTGTGCGCACTGTGTTGACGGAGTCAGGCTGCTGCCCGGCAGAGTTCATCACAAACTCGGCGGCGCTAGGGACTTGGATTATTGAGAGCTCATCCCAGAGCCTGAGGATCTGCTCAGTGGGTGCCCCGCCGGATATCTCCAGATGCGGGGCCCGGTAGGTGTCGGTTGCGGTCACATCCCAGCTGGCCTCGCGTAGCTCGGGGAAGTCTTTGAGTATCCGCCGATACGTTGAGGTGATATCGGTGGGCCGGAACTGGCTAGGTAGATCGTCGCCGGCGGCGGCATTGGTTTGAGGATAAAGGGTGAACATGAATCTTTGGCGTAGGGTGTTGTCCCTGTTGGTGCTGGTGCCGTGTACCGCGAAAGCATAGTGGCCCTGGATCATTGCCAACCAAGCTCCGTATGACGGTGTCGGTGGGGCAGGGTTGCGGCGGTCAACATCCGAAGATAATCCGTTGCAGGACTGATTGATCGGCCCATGAACGTACGGTTCCTCGGGGCAGTCGCCCACGTCCAGGACGACACGGAATCCGCGATAGCCTGTATCAAACACTTTCCGTGCAAAAGAGTTCCACACCTGAGCTAGTTGAGCTCCGGTGACATCACGTCGTGGCCGCACCATCAGGTAGAAGGACGGTTCTTTGAACACGACAAGCGGGTTGCTGTGCTGGTAATAGGTGGTGTTCTCCACACCGGGCAGCGCCTTGATTTCCTCGGCGATGCGCGCAGACTCCTCGGCGCGGTCAGGGGAGCACCCGGCCAGAACAAGAGCAGCTGTGACTATTGCTGTTGCCCATTTGCGCACGTCATTGCCTCTCGTCGTGGCTACCACAGCATTATTGGCGACATTGAAGATTGCCGTCATACTTTCGGCGCCGCGCGCGTCTTCAATGGGTGGTTCACGCCGCCGGTGAAGGTCTTGGGAAGATTAATGGAGCCAATGGGTTGTAGGAGTCAGGGCCAGGGAAGTATTCAGGGGGCCGTATCACTGAAGTGCTGGCAACCGCATCAGTCTCAGACTTCGTCGCGCTTGGTGGATCTGAACCGGCGGGTGAGCTTGCCGTTTAGCCACTGGTATCGGGTAGCTTCTCAACGACGTGGCTGTAAATCATGCACAACGATCCCTTATAGGGGCCTGATTCGCATTGCAGAAAAAGCTCATCGACATCTATCCCGTGCGCTGTGGCCCGCTCACGTGCCTCTGGATCATTGGCGTAGCGCGGCTCTTTGACCGCGACGCCATAGTTCCAGATGTTCCCATCAGGATCGCTACCCGGGGCCATCAGTCCGCCAGGAGCCTGGTGGTAGCGAATGCGGTCACCCTCGAGAACCAGGGAACCGTCTGCGTAAGTTGCTCTCTGATAGCGGATTTCGGTCATTACTTTTCCATCTTTCCTGTATCACTTGTGCCGGAATTGAGTCTGCGGGATTTCGGAAATGATCGCTGCTACCTGGGATCTAACCTCGTCTGACAGGTCGATGGCATCAGCTGACTCGAGGACAAGCTGTTCCAGCGGGACACCCATCAAGACCGCACGTCGGCGCATTCGGAGGACGTGGCGCTCAATATCGTTGTATGACCAGCCGCAGGACACCGCGGCCGTGAGGGCTGCTGCCCACTCGGGAAGCTGACCGCGCGAGTAGGTGTCGACCGCCTGTTGCCGAGCTGGCGGTCCGGGAAGCTCGAAGTTGATGGTGGTGTCGAACCGGCGCCACACCGCTGGGTCGAGCAGCTCTGAATGGTTCGTCGCCGCCAGAAGCAGGCCAGCAGTGGCCGGCCAGTCGTCCATCTGCTGGAGGAGAACGGTGACCACACGCTTGAGTTCCCCGATATCGTGGCTATCGCTGCGGTGCTTTGCGATTGCGTCGAGCTCGTCGAGTAGGAGCACGCAGGGGCGCTGCTTGGCGTAGTCGAGAGCATGCCGCAGATTGGCTCCCGTGCGGCCCAGCAGGCTGCTCATGACGGTGGCCAGGTCTAAGACCAACAGGGGTAGACCTAGTTGTGCGGCGATCCAGCCCGCACCCATAGTTTTACCCACACCCGGGGGGCCCACGAAGAGTGCTGTGCGCGCGGGAAGTAGATCCGCTTCGAGTAGCTCCGTCTCGGCGCGCCGTTCCATCACCAGCTGTTCTAGTGCTGTCCGGGTGTCCTCGGCGAGGATTGGTTCGCGGGGATCGGCGTCAGGAGGTGTCACGCTGAGCAGTGGGAGACGCGAATCGAGATCGACTGGCATCGGCACATCGAAACCGCCTAAGGGGGATTTACGGCTTGGGTTCTCACGTAGCAGCCTCACGATCGCTTCGGCGGTGCTGGGGTCCGTCTGGCGGAACGCACGAGCCGCCCGTTGCAGGAAACGTGAGATGTCTTGGCCACGGCCTGTGAGCGCGAGTTGGGCGAGGTCAATGAAAGCGCCTCTGACTTCTGGTGGATCGCCGGCGCTGTCCATGGATACCGCTGAGGACATGGCTTAAATCCCCTTCTGTTGAGCCAGCGGCGGATAAAGCACGGCGTGTACATCGGGGATGGCGTTGAACGTGGCACTGAGGCGTGCGTGGACGTGATCCCAGCTCAGGCCGCCGTTTCCTGCGCCGAGCGCTGGGATGGCGATCGACGTGATGTGCAGGTCCTGAACGGTACGTAGGAGGTCGGTGAGCCCTGCGTCGATGTAGGCCAGTCGGGAGGGGTTGCGCCAGTGCGTTTTCGTGGGAAAGTTGATGATGTACTGCGGCCCGTAGTCTCGGCCGGTTCTCGTGACGAACATCGAGCCGATCTTCACTTCGCCTTGTTCGCAAGCGGTTTGGTATGCGGAGAAGGTTTCGGGATACGTGCGCTTGAACTGCAGCGCGATGCCTTTTCCCATGACCCCAACGCAGTTGACAGCGTTAACGAGAGCCTGAGTATCGGCTTTAAGGAGGTCTCCGATGCCATAGGTGATCACTGGGCCCGCTTCTCCTTCCTGGCTGTACCGGCATTGTCTTGGGTGATTGTCGATCTGCGTCTGCGGTGAGCGCTTCGTGTGGGGCGCGCACTTTGTTGACTGCGGGTTGAGCCGCAGGGCAATTCGCCGCATATGGCCTTTTACCGTCGCCGTGGTGAGCTCATGGCGTCGAGTCCATCCATAGCGGCTGGATCCGTCGCGAGATAGCTTCAGCTAGGGCTGGCTGCGAGATCAATGTGACAGCGCTGAAGTACCATTTTTGAGCCAGATAGGTGCTCATCGACCCCCACAGGGCGCCGCCGATCACACTGGCGAACACGCCGTGTTGTCCGCCAAGGATTTCCATGGGGTTGGGTGTGCGGATGATTCCCGACAGGAACATAAGCGCCGGTACGGCAAGAGCTGAAACCATGCACGCCACCAGGGCCGCCGACACGGCCACGGCGGTAAACCATATCCGCCGGCGGCGCCTGTCAGCGCAAATACGGATACTCAAAGCTGTGTTCACGGTTTCCCCCCTCGATCATGCAAAAGCTGACTCATTCCCCCCGGCGCCCCGGTGGTCAGCTGCGCCAATAGTAGGCCTAACCACCGGCCGATTGGGGGATTTCGTGATCCCTCAGGCTGGACATCGCGGTCACCCCAAGGCAGTGGTGGCGTTCTGACCGCTGCGCTCGCCTGTTTGCGTTGATGCCCGCGTGGCGGCTTGGCGGCCCGCGATCTCATGGGTTATCACGACGGGTCGTGTGCGAGTTGCGGGGCTCGGGCACCGGACTGCTGCACAATAGGCAGATGGGGGAAGCCATGTAACGCGCTATCGAATACGCCCCCTCTTTAGGACGTTCAACAGTGAGGAGTTGCAGCATGGCTGAAGGGGGTAGCAGGTTACCCGATGACGGCGAGGTGTTCTTCTTCCACGACGCCGATCCAGAGCGGCGCTGGCCAGCGATCCGTCTCGGTGTCCACCACTCGTGGGGATGTACGCCAATAGTGACGCAGAAAGTAGCTGAGAGCGTGCTCGGCGCGCGGCAGGTTCCTTTCACCGTTACTGCCGATTCGGTGATTCTGGTTGAGGATCCAGAGGGCGTGATCACTCTCGCCCCGAATGAACTCGGTGAATACGATCTCGCGCCGTTGGCGTTTGTGTTCGATACAGACGAGCAGTAATACGTCCGTAGTCGGTCCGCTACGCGGCGTGCTCACGGGGGCGTTTATCGAGCTCAGCAAGGATGCCTTTGGATCAGGTTGCCTTACTGACGGTTTCGTCTGGGTCGGACCCCTGTTCTATCGGTGTGGTCGGCAGCTTGAAGTAGCGGCGTTTAGGCTGCGGCGTCTCGTCGACGTGTCTCTGCGTGCCTAATCCTCCCCACCTGTACGGAATCTCACGCAACTGCGGGTTGCTTAACAGCTCTGCGACCGCTGACCGTTGCGAAAACAGAAGCGCCGGCGGCGGTTTGGGAAGCCGTGACGAACCAGGGCCTTCTAGTGGAAGGCCTTGCGTGACTGCTTCATCCCACTGATCTAACGTTTGGGCATTAGCGCGGTAGGTAGCCTCGAGCATGTACCAGGACAGCGAAACGCCAGGTACCTTGACTTGAGGCGGCAACAATCGGCCTTGTGCCCCAAGAGCTGCGAGTGCGCTGGCGATGGTTTCGCGGCCAGCTTCCGGATCTAAGCTGTCCACGCTTAACTCGTAAACACCTGGAGGGTCGGTAATCGCCGACACCTCAATGTCACTGACCCCATGGCCTTTAAGCTCCCCCGGAGTCTGCGCGCTTCGCCGCGAGTCTTGGGTGACAGCACCGCTGTTTCTCCATGTTGTGGTGTACACCTGCACATAGGAGGGGATCGGTGTCTCGTCGATCGCCAGTGGCCTGCAGGTGTATTCAAAACGCCCGAAGATCTCGTTGCTCACGGCGGTGAACTCCTCGGCGACGTGTTCATCGCTGAACACGGCCACCGGCTCTGTCTCGCCACGGTCATAGCTGGGGCCCTCGGTGCGGTCGACCGCATGCACCACCTGCCCGGCTAAATGATCTGCAGGACAGGTGACGTAGCCGGTCCCTTGCATCGCCGCCAGTAGGACCCGCGCATAAGGAATCTCCAGGGCCTGAGCGATCGCACGCAACATCTCTGGCTTAGGCAGACTTGTGCGCCAGCCGGAGATCGTAGAGCGATCTATCCCCAGTCTCGCCGCGAAGTCACCTCGCCGTTCCTTCCTGGCATCGAGCTGATCGAGCACCAGTTGATACAAATCCATACCCCAAATGTAGGGCATCGCCCAACATATGTCGAGTAATAGACCGCATTAGTGAGTAATGCGCAACACGAATGGGGGCGGGCGCCGATCCGCGGCTCCAAGAGTGGATTCTGAACGCGAAATGGGTTAACCGGCTCGTGAGGTCGCATCCCAGCGGCGCCGCAGGGGAGTGCCACTATCGGCGCGCCATCAACGTAGAGGTAGCACGCTCACGATTCATTCCAACTCAAAATTAGCCGCCCGCAGCCATTTGCCAGGCTTGGGCTGGACAGATTCTGCACCCCAGGATGCTGGGTGTTACCAACACCGGAGTTTCGGTTAACAGACCTTGAGCCATCTCCTCGCGGCCGCGAACGGAGACGGAGCCACCCTCGAGCGTCCGGGCGCGGTTACAGGTCGTAGGCGACAAGCTCGCCGGTGGCGCGGTAACCGACCTGTCCGCAGTCGACGCAGCCAACCCACCACGGCATGCCGGGATCTGAAAACGCATTGGGATGAGGACTGACCCGTTCCATCACGCTGACGACCACTCCGTCTATCGGGACGAGAGTTACCGGTGCTACTGGAATTCCGTCACCGCAGCTGTACTCGTGAAACTCGCGGCTGTTCGCGCGGACGCCTTCGTCGCAGGTAGGAATCTTGATGACGACGCCTTCGTACAGCAGGACGGTTCGTGTCCGAGCGGCGACCACTTCTTCTGGGGGCGCGGGGGACGTCGTGAACAGTTCGATGATCGCGTCGGCCTGCGCCTGCTGCTGCGTTGGGGTGCGCTGGGTGATGAGCATGACTGTCTAGGTCCCCCGATTCATAGATCATGTTCGACTTCCGATATTGGTACCAATAATGGCATGCGAATGCCTCGATGCCAAGGCCCGCGAAGAAGAGGCCGCACGAAAATCCGCAGCGCCCCTGTATCGAGAGGCGCCGCCGGCATTCGGGATACTGCCGTGGTCCTCGCGCTGATGTCCGTAATTGCTGGCATAATCGGACCATGATGTTTGACAGACCACGCGCGCGAGTAGGACGGATGACACCCCAAATGGGCGCATAACCGGAACAGTCTTCCGTTGAGGCCGTGCATGATTCGCAGCATCAGCGGATAACTCGGGATGCCGCAATGGCAGCTATCGGGGCACTCTCTGAGGTCTTCGACGGGCTCAACAACAAGGCGGCAGAGGATTACCGGGAATCATCATGCGCCCCTTTTAGCCCGCTGGGTGAGTTCCATCAAGGCCGCGCAGAGGGGATATAGGAAGCCATGGACCGTATCCAGGGGCGAGCCCCTGAGATGGTCGCGGCGGCAATAAGGGCAGTTCCCGGCGCGGACGCTGACAGTGGGCCGCGGGGCTAACAAGACCTTCGGCGTCTTGGCATCCACCGCTGCGCCGGGCCAAGATGCGCATTCCCCGCACAATGTTGACCGATATTTACTCGGTTCTGCGGGAATCTGGTGGTATTTTCAACGCGTGACCATGTTTCAGCTCGACAGAATCTCCGCCGGGACGCCTAGTGCGTCCTCGGCGGATTTGTCGTGGCAGGAAACAGTTAAGGGATATGCCCTGCCGCAGGTCTCGGTCGAGCAAATCAGCTTTAGCCAGCCCAGCTGCTTCCGGTCATTCGAACCACGACTGTCCACCCGATCCATACCCAAGGGTGAGCGCCCCGGCCGGAAGCAAGGGCCAGAACACAATTCTCATAAATCTCTCAGCATTGCTGTTGCTGCTGCTAGGAATGTCGTCCGACACTCCTAGAGTTCAGTACGCCCTGAAACACGCTGTGCCGCAATCCTGTCAAGAAAAATAGGCTTTACATTTCCTTGATCCAGTAGCACCATAAATTTCAGCAGCGCACCACTCGCTTGGTCCGCAGTCGCACGGGGGATTGAAATCATCTCTCCTGCTTGAACTTTGAGAACTACATAGTGTGTGTGATACACCGTCCCCTAACGGGAACGCGGTGAACGTCCGCCTCGGCGACCGGACCCTAAAGGGGTGCATGACCGGCCAGTCAGACGTGACCGTTCCCCGCTAACCCCGACTTAGCGTGGGCGGGTGCTGGGCGCCGCCATGCGCCCAGCAGCTGTGTGCATGCCGAAAGACGCATGTGCACAACACTTCTAGCAAGTGAAGACCGGGCGTACTGTTCCGGTCTTCACTTGCCAGGCAAGCGCCGCTAGCTCAGTTGGTAGAGCAGCTGACTCTTAATCAGCGAGTCGGGGGATCGAGACCCTCGCGGCGTACAACAAAGAAACGCGGACGTAGCTCAGCTGGCAGAGCGCCACCCTTCCAAGGTGGATGTCACGGGTTCGATGCCCGTCGTCCGCTCTGAAACGAAACGCACAGAGGAGCTATGCCATTCACTCTGCCCGCCTTGTTCATGCCTAGTATGAACTAAAGAATTATCGGAAGGCTTTGAAATGAGCGGAAGTCCGGACAGTGCATATGAGTACTCGCGGGAGATTTTAGAGACCCGCAGCCGCGATCTGCACAGAACGCACGAAATGGATCAGATCGTGCGTGATGCGCGAGCTGCGGTTGACCGGCAAATAGAAGACGACTACAGGAACTCCTCTGGGGCATGACCCCTCTTCTTGTTGATAGGTATCGATCGTGGTGCGGCGTAGACCGTTTAACGCACCACATAGGTTGCGCCTCTTTAGCTCAGACGGTTGGAGCACCCGTCTCGTAAACGGGAGGTTCGCGGGTTCGAGTCCCGCAAGAGGCTCCACAGAACATGCGAAGCGCCTGTTGGGGATGATGAGGCTTGGCACTCATGTTTGGGGCGAAGGGCATCGATCCATCTTGTTGGATCCCGACTACTGCCTGCATGGCAGTGACATGGAGTATCCGTCCATGCATCCCTGATCGGGTTCGGGTGTCCTGTGACTGCGGATCCACTCAAAATTGGCCCCCTGGCGTAAATGGCAGCCGCGCCGGATTCAAGTCCCGGTGCCCAGTATGGGTGTGCGGGTTCGACTCCCGCGGGGGCCACCACCACTCTCCATGCCTCATAGGGTAATTGGCAGCCCGCCGAATTTTGGCTTCGGAGATTCTAGGTTCGAGTCCTAGTGGGGCAGCAGGTCGGCGGACCGAAAACGCTCTTGCCCTGTAGCACAACTGGTAGTTGCGACCGGCTCTGGACCGGTAGGTTCCTGGTTCGAATCCAGGCTGGGCAGCATCGAGGAACAGTGTGCGCGGCCGCCGATCTTTTCGAAAGTTGGTCATTGATGAAACTATGGGTGGACGATCTGCGGAAACCGCCAGACCAGACGTGGGTGTGGTGCCGTAGCAGCGCAGAGGCTATCGACATACTGCATCGAGTTGGCTCTGGGGTGGTGACACAGATAAGCCTGGACCATGATCTTGGTGGCGATGACACGACCAGACCAATCGTTCTGTGGTTATGCGAGAGCCTGGCGTACTGGCCAGCGATCATAACGGTGCATTCAGCCAACCCAGTTGGTCGAGAGTGGTTAGAAGCCATGATCAGTCGGTATCGGCCGCGCTGAAATAGACACAGGGCATTGAGCTGGACACCTGCCAGCCCGAGACCGCGCCGCGCGTCATGCCCGATGCCCTGATAGCTCAGTCTGGCCAGAGCAATCGCTTTGTACGCGAAATGTCGCCGGTTCGAATCCGGCTTGGGGCTCATAGCGCATCTTGAGGATGCTCGGCCTTCATGGCTCAATGGCAGAGCACCGTCTTGGTATGACGAAGACTCCGGGTTCGATTCCCGGTGAAGGCTCAACAACGGTTGTCGGTGACTGGCGCACTGCGCAATCGGCCGGTGCAACCGTCAGGCAGGCGTCCGCTACCCGACGTGGGCTGTGTGGAGCTGATCGCCTAGCTTAAGAGTGGATGTAGCGCAGCTGGTAGCGCGTCTCGTTGCCAACGAGAAGGCCGCGGGTTCGACCCCCGTCATCCGCACAAGGTTCAAGAACACCCGCGCTGGGCCGTGGGTGATCCGCCTGAGTCGCCGCCGACCGCCCGGATCGGTAAGGAGGACTAGCCGCCTTGAACTTCGACCGCTGAACAGGAGCACAGGCCGGCCGCCTGGGATCAGAACAGCCCGGCGCTAAAGGTCGTCGTAGTGGTGGCTCAGTGGCAGAGCGGCGGACAAGGATCCGAAGGTCGTCGGTTCGATTCCGGCCCACATCCCTAAGCCCCTCTGGCCCAAATGGAAGAGGCATCAGATTTAGGTTCTGAATGTTCCCGGTTCGAGTCCGGGGAGGGGTACAACGAGGCATGGCTCGATAACCGGAGGTGACTCCGGGAAAGGCGGGTGTGACATCCCGCCACCGCATCGCTTCGGCGATGTGGCACACCATGCACGGCTCCCGCAAGGAGTACCTGGGTAACCGGGTGCCACAGCGGTCCGAGTTCAGATGGAAAAGGGGACGGCAAGTGCTCACCCTTACGCAGACGCTACGCAGGCGTTCTGCCCGTCGACGGACAAGGATCGCCAGCGGGGTGCGAGGGAACACCAGTCCGAGCTCGCCAGGCGAGGGCGGTTCCCATGACCTCGGAATCCGGTGGGCGCATCGGTGCACGGACAAGAGCGCAGCGGCTTGGCGGCCAAGCGCGAGGGTGTGAAGCATTCTGTGGCTCAAAAGGTTACGGAACTTCGCGGGAAAGCACATCCTCCGTCAAAAGCACTAGCTCAATTGGCAGAGCAATCGTTTCTGGAACGGTAGGTCGCCGGTTCAAGTCCGGCGTGTTTATCCCAAGCGAAAGACTTTCCCTGCCACGGCTCGAAAGCGCCGTAATCCTCGGCTCTGCAAAGGGAACCGAGGCAGTCGTGAACTGGCAAGGTGATCGGCTGTCCGTAAGGCGGTAGAGCAATACAGGGGTTAGCTCCCCCTGTGCGAATCGAAACCTGCGGAGTAGGTCGTGGCATGACGAGTGGCTGCCGCAAGCAGCCCGGCGTGACGGTTACCAGTGGAAGCTGGATGGATAAGTCGGGAAACCATAATCCGATGAGAGACCGTTACTTTGGGGCCTAATCTCAGCCCCAAACAACCAATAGCTCGTAGCTCAATTGGCAGAGCGCGCGACTGTTAATCGCGTGGTTGGAGGTTCGACTCCTCCCGGGCTAGCGCTGCTAAGTAGGGACGCGTACCTACTGCCGCGACCGCTGAACAGGAGCAGTGACCGGGCCCGGCTTGGCTCGGCGGCGTGGAGGCGTCGTAGTCCTCGGGGCAGCCCCCGGCACATCGGAAAGCGTCGAGTCCACAGCGTGTTCGACAGACACCTCTGACGGGGCCTTAGCTCACTTGGTAGAGCGTCTGATTTGCACTCAGAAGGCAGGGAGTTCGATCCTCCCAGGCTCCACGGGCGCACCCCGCGCCATCCCGGCCCGCCCAGCTCACGGAAAGGAGGCGCGGCGCCATGACGATGATCCTGCCCGCGCCCCCCGTGCGGGTTTTCAACGCCGACTACTCATTCCTCGACACCGTCCGCTGGCAAGACGCGGTAGGCATGCTTCTACGTGACGTCGCGTACGCACTGGAGGCTCACGAACCCCCGCGCATCGTCCGTTCACCGAACGCCGAGGTCGAGGTGCCCAAGTCGCTGCTGCTGACTCGGTACGCCCCTGTCCCCTATCGGCGAGATCCGGAGTTCGCCTCGCGTGCAGAGATTCTGCGCAGAGACAACCACCTGTGTCAGTACATCGGCTGCGGCAACAAGGCCACCACGATCGATCACGTGTTTCCGCGTTCGCGCGGCGGTGCGCCGTCGTCGTGGACCAACCAGGTGGGCGCGTGTGAACCGTGCAACGGCCGTAAGGCTGACCGCACGCCGGAGGAGGCGGGAATGAAGCTGATCCGCGAGCCCTTCCGGCCGGCCCACATCTGACGACGGGGAACAGACCCGTGACAGCTCGGAGAGACGAGCTTATGGTCCGTTCGTCTAGTTGGCCCAAGACATCTGGTTCTCAGCCAGAAGATCACCGGTTCGAATCCGGTACGGACTACGTTGAGTGGCGTTGAAATCGGGTTTGATTCCCGCAGGCCGATGGTGTGCCTGGTCGGTGTGGTGCCGCACGTCATGCAAGAGCCGTGTGAATCGGCGAAAACTCTACCGCTGCCCAGTGACCGGCAAGTAGAGCATGGTCCCGAAGCTGAACTGGTTCAAGCGCTCGGTTGAAGCCCAAGAGAGGTCGGTTCGATTCCGGCCGGGACCACGTATGTCGGTGTGGCGGAATGGCAGACGCACTAGCTTGAGGTGCTAGCGCCCATCAACGGGTGTGCAGGTTCGACTCCTGCCGCCGACACCAAGCCTCTGTGGCGCAACGGATAGCGCGCTCGATTACGGATCGAGAGGTTGAAGGTTCGAGTCCTTCCAGGGGTACGCAGCGCAACATTTGGTGTTCTCACCCCCCCGTATTTAGTGAAGGAGGTGCGATTCCCTAATGACTAGAAGACGATCGCCTGAGCACGACTACATCTGCCGTCGCTGCTTGTGCGCATGCAACATCTCGGGCACCCGCCACCAAGGAGGCGGCAGCGCTGACTTCCGCGCATGCGGGAAGCCGCCGATTCCGGTGCTGCGTAGCGACTTCGAGAAGGAAGTCACCGAGGTCGCGGCAAGCATCCGCGCTCGCCACAGACGCACACAGTTCGGCCTGACGGCGCGAATGTTCAAAAAAATCGACCTGTAGCTCAACTGGTTAGAGCGCCGCCCTGATAAGGCGGAGGCAGATGGTTCAACTCCATCCAGGTCGACCACGCGGCGACCCGCCGCGGATGCCGGTGTAGAGCAGCAGGAGTGCTCGCTTGCCTGTCACGCAAGAGGCCGCGGGTTCAAGTCCCGTCACTGGCGCAACATCTCAGTCTCGTAGCTCAGCTGGAAGAGCACCTGGTTTACACCCAGGGTTGTCGGGGGTTCAAATCCCTCCGGGACTACCAAGCCGGCACGGCGCAGAGGCGAGGCGCGACGGACTGTAAATCCGTTCTCCCGGGTAAGTGGGTTCAATTCCTTCTGCCGGCACCAGGCCCGCGTCGGCCTTCAACGACGTGAAACGGGGTGTGGCGCAGCTTGGTAGCGCGTTCGCTTTGGGAGCGAAAGGTCCGCGGTTCGAATCCGTGTACCCCGACAAGACAATAAGCCCGCGTAGCTCAGAGGAAAGAGCACTTGTTTCCGAAACAAAAGGTCCCGAGTTCGATTCTCGGCGTGGGTACTTCGCCTCCATAGCTCAGTCTGGTCACAGAGCCACCGACTTTTACTCGGAGGGTCGCAGGTTCGAATCCTGCTGGGGGCACCAAATAGAGGCCTGTTACGAACGGCCCTACGCATCGAAGTAGTGAGACCTAGCCGGTAGGAGATTGATAATGACTGAATTCGAAATCGTTCGCACGACGCTCGCCTGTCGTTTGTCGGATGCACCCCGGGAAGTGATAGATGCTCTTGCGCAACAGGTACTCGATGATCTCAACAGGGCCGGATACACAACAGTCTTCGACCCGCGGGCATGCGGCGGGCGTTGATCAGAGCACCACGCCGCATCTGCGGCAGCACTGGGAAGGTAAATGCGCCTGGGCGCACACGGCTTCGAACACCGTTGGTCGCTTCGGCGATGGGGATCAGCGCTCTGCCTTCCGCTTCATGGGGATCCATCCCCGATACGTCCGTGGTCTAGTGGCTAAGACACCGATCTCCAAAGTCGGGCGACGCAGGTTCGAGTCCTGCCGGGCGTGCAAATATCCGACCGTCGAACGATGAGCGGAACCAGAGGTCGCCGCGACGGCCGCGATCTCGTCCATGGCGCCGTTGCTCTGCTGGTAGGGGCGACCTGATTTTCACTCAGGGTTTAGGACGCGGGTTCGATTCCCGTCGGCGCTACTAGAGTTTCGGCGTTTCGCGTGGGCTTACTGGCCTCTGGTGCCTGCGCCGTGCATGCTGAATACGTGAGATCCCGTGTCAGCTGCCTAGCCCGGCCTGATAGCTGCCAGCACGAGATCTCGTGTACATGCCCCTGTAGCTCAGCGGAAAGAGCGTGGGTGTCCTACACCACGGGTCGGCGGTTCGAATCCGTCCGGGGGCTCCCAGTTCTGACTCTAACGAGAGGAATTTCATGATCGCCCTAGACGATAAAATAGGCGGCGTGTTCATTGTCGATGTCGAGGCGACGACACACACGCCCGCTAGTGGTGTGATGACCGAATTCGCGGTGGTTCACCTGGTTTCAGGAGGTTCGTTCTACGGACACATTTACCGGAACCATGCTCATCCAGACAAGTCCGCGGTCCCCGTTGTAGATCTAGATGGTGCCGGCGGCTACATCATTGAGGCACACTGGATCATCGACGGCAAGGATCCAGCCCACGCAGTGGAGGGTGCTGAACCAGCAGATGTCGCTCGCGCGCTAAGCACGTGGCTCGACGGATTCGACCTGCCGCGCCGGACCTTGGTCAGCGACAACAACGGCTACGACGCCATGTGGTTGAACTGTTTCACCGATTGTTGGACGGGGCAGGTTCTCTTCGGTCACTCATCACGACGCATCGGGGACTTCTACGCAGGCCTGCACAAAAAGTGGGCTGACCACTCATCATGGAAGAGCCTGCGCCGAACCCGGCACACGCACCATCCACTCGACGATGCACACGGCAACGCCGAAGCCCTTCGAACTCTGTTGGGCATGGAAGAGCCTGTGTGAGAACTGCGCCAGATGGCGCATAAGGGCTGTTGGCGTAGTTGGTAGCGCGCTTGCGTGGCACGCAAGAGGTCACCGGTTCGATTCCGGTACGGTCCACGTTCACATATCCGGCGGGATTTAGTGGAATCCTGCGGGCGGGTGAAGAATCCGCGGCTGCGGATGGGCCGCGATGATCCGAGAAGTATCTCAGCTGAAGCGGAGTGGGGCAGCTAGGTCAGCCCGCTGGGCTCATAACCCAGAGGTCGCGTGTTCGAATCACGTCTCCGCCACAACAATATTCACGGGCCATCAAGCCCAGTGACGCTGTGTAGCTCAGGCGGAAGAGCCGCGCACTCATAATGCGCAGGTCGCGGGTTCGAGTCCCGCCACAGCAACGAGATGCGAGGCCTTCGTTCTTAGCGGCCAAGCATGTTTGAAGATGCACTAGTGCAATGGATTGCCTGATAGCAGGCATTAGATGGAAGACCCACCCGAGGGCTGGCGCCGGGCGCTGTCTTGAAAACAGTTGGGGCTGTGAGGCCCGTGTCGGTTCGATCCCGACGTCTTCCGCATAGCCCTCCCGGGCATCTTAGGGGGAGCTTTTCCGGTATCGATGCCGTGTGTGAGTGGCTTCGCCTGCGCGCGTGGATATTCGATGCATTGGAAATCAGCTGGGCCGGATGCCGGTCCGACATGGCGGCGTTAGCTCAGCGGTAGAGCCCTGGCTTGTGGAGCCGGTTGTCGTCGGTTCGATCCCGACACGTCGCCCGAAACGTGCCCCGATGGGGGTGTGGGAAGCCGCAATTAGCGGTGTCAGGTGTTCACGGTTTTGGCCCGTGCTGTGCGCCCGGCGATGGTGGTGTTGCATGCGCCTCGAGATTCAAATCTGAGATGCTCCTTCGGGTCGCCAATCTCCCTTACCGGCGTGCCTAAGCCCACGGTGGTGCAAACTGACGCAGAATCGCGGGACGGCTGGGGAAACATGGGCTGTGTATGGGGTCGCCGGCAGCGACCCTAAATTCGGCAACGCGACCTACACCATCGATGAGATGGACGACGAATCCATGCAGGTCTACGTCGACTACGAAGATGGTCACCACGACGCGGTCGTCACAGTTGAGGAGCAGGGGCTTTCTGATGCCGAATTGCTCGAGGAGATCGACAAGCAACTCAGAGCGCAAGGTCTACCGCCTCGCGGCGCAATGCTTCTCTCGCCCGACTAAGTTGAACCGCTCCTACTTGCCTCCGTGGCGCAACGGACTAGCGCACCGGTTTTCTAATCCGATGGTTGCCGGTTCGAATCCGGCCGGGGGCACAACGCTTGCATACCGAAATCTCGATGGCGCACGTTGCGTGCGCGGGCAGCCAGCCACATCGACCGGCTTGCATTTGGATAGAGAGGAGAAAGCGATGGGCCGCCCGTAGGTAGGTATCCAGTCCTTGTAGATCGCGTTGTCTCTGTGGCCGAGTGGTTAGGCAGCGGCCTGCAAAGCCGTCAACGCCGGTTCAAATCCGGCCGGAGACTCCATGCCGTGTGATCCACACGGGGCTGTCGGCCGACAGGGGGCACGTGTCTCGAGGACGTGATGGACGGTGTATTCACACACACGTTTAGGAGGTGTGGCAGAACGGTATTGCAGCTCGTTGCTAGCGAGCCGCCGCGCGTTGACGCGGCTGGGGGTTCGAATCCCTCCGCCTCCGCCGAGAGAACACAGCTGGCCTGCAGCCTGCGCGTCTGGGACGTCCACCGGTTACCGCTGCCTAGGCGGACGTCGCGATACAATGGGCTCGAGTCCGGCAGGGGGTCTGCTGGAGCTCATCTGAAACTGATTCTCAAGGGGGGCATGTGGTGCAATTCCGGCTCGACACTGACACAAAGACTTTTGACGCCGTCTCCTTCGACACCGCGCCGTTAGTCACCCGATCGGTCTTGGAGCAGTACGTGTCGTATCTCGACAGGACCAGCGAGGTAAACACCTGGCAGCTTGAATTCAGCGGCACGGGAACCGCCTATATCTGGCTACACGTGTGGGACGAGCAGGAGTGCAAGGTCCTCGCCGGTGAGGAGACCATCGAGCCTGACTCGTCTGGAAACTACCGACTGGACTTGAGAAGCTTCGGGCTGGAACTGATGCAAGAGCAATAGCAGGAGGAATTCAAAGACTGTCTTCGTAGCCCAATCTGGCAGAGGCTGCCGGCTTAAAACCGGTGTAGTGCAGGTTCGAACCCTGTCGAAGACACCAATCCAGCGAGCATGGTGTCCGGCGGTGGTCTTCGCCGTCACCGACCGGCCTGCCGGGGCGCCGTGCCTATACCTGAGCACGCTGTCGCACTGCTTCCGCAAAAGGCACCTACCAATAGACTAAGATCAGGATGTGACTGAAGCACTGGTGGGGTATGCCCGCTGCACGACGCTAGGCAACGACAAGCGCGACCAGCGTGCGGTGCTTAGTGCTGCGGGGGTTCCCGCTCGGCGGATCTACCTAGATCTGGGTTACAGCGGCCGCACCAAGGACCGGCCTTCTCTTGAGAAGGCGATCGCTGTGGTGCCCTCCGGCGGCAACTTAGTCGTTCCGGCTCTGGATCGCCTGGCCTTATCGATCAATGATCTGAAACGGATCATGGCGGAGCTGACAGATAAGGGTGCGATTCTTACCGTGGGCTCCACGCTCTACGATCCGACTAAAGCTGCAGGTAGGGCGTTTCTCAGAACACTGGACACTTTCGCTGAATTCGAATCTGCCCTGATCAGCGTACGCACGGCCGAAGGGATGGCGGCGGCCAGAGACGCCGGTCGGCTCCTGGGCCCCAAGCCGAAGGTGACACCCGCGCAGCAGGCGAAGCTCTACGACGATTACACCTCGGGCGCCCGGACACGCGAGCATTTGATGGAGAAACACCAGCTCAAGAAATCGACGTTCTATGCGATCCTGAACAAGGAACGTCAGCTGCGCGGGGACCCCAAACAGTGACCGGATCCATCTACTTGCTGCGCATGGGTGGCTGAACATAGCTTTGATCGGCGAGCGCCGATTAGGGCATTTACGAGTCCGTAGAGCCCCCGCTTGGCGCCGTTAATCCATCACTGCTCCAACGTCTTATCGGTTTGAGTGAGGCTTAGGAGTGTGCGGGGATGTTGGGTCGCGCCGCCATGAAATTCCGGCGGGCTATCTCCCTGACCGTAAAAGCTTGATTGGCGACGGCAGTCGGATGGTTCCCGCCTCGAGTGATCGATCAGTGTGTGAGCGTCTGGCGCGCGCGCCGATAGGTCAGCTGGCCGTAAGGGTATAGCGTCGAGCATCGTCGTCGAGAAGGTTTGGCCTGCAAGGATATATACACCTACCTGTTGACTAGTCAACAGGTAGGTGTAGTCTATGGATATGTCGGGGATCATCCGCAAGTACCGGGTCAATGTCTCCGCGCGCAGCGTGGAGTTCTTCCTTAGTCGTGATACGGCTGATCCGCTTTTCGACCTGGATCAGCCGTATCAGCGAGGTGAGGTGTGGGGTGTTAAGCGTCGACAGAACCTCATCAAGTCGCTGCTGATGGGGGTTCCGGTTCCAGCGATTGTGTTGAACGATCGCTTCAATGCCAAATTTAGCCACCCGGGATACAGTCGCGAGCGCAATTGGATGTTTGCGGTTGTCGATGGTAAACAGCGGGTCACCACCATCCAGGACTTCTATGACAATCAGTTCGCTGTTCCCGCGGCTTGGTTCGTCGACGGCGCTGCCGGTGAGGTGCTGTTCGCAGATTTGACGGTGCCACATCAGCGGGCCTTCCGGAACATTCCTATGCCGGTGGCCGAGGGTGTATTCCAGACTCTGGCGCAAGAGCAGGAGCTGTTCGACCTGCTGAACTTCGGCGGGTTGGCGCAAGGTGAAGTCGATGAAGATCTGCCCGCTGGGAGTGGCTCTGTAATCGAGTCTACCGAGCGGTAGGGCTCGGTGGTTGAAACTCACGCGGCGCAGTAGTGGTGCGGCGGCTCGCTGATATCGCCTGGTTGACTGGTATTTTGGTGCGATCGGTTCCTGGGTGGGGTTGGTTTGTGCGGGTTGCTTAGGTGCCGATTCTTGGATGCCCCCTGGGCCTGACTCCCAGGGGGCATTCTTATGCCCGCTGGTCTTTGGTTGGTTCTGTTGTGGTGGTGTGGCAGGCGTGTGTGATGTCACCACCACTACTTTGGGACAAAATGTACCGAACCTGGTATGGTCATGCCTATGACGAACGAATACGAGTTCTTCACCTACGCCGGGGGACAACTCAACACCGCAGCAATCGAGGTATTCGCCTATCCGATGGGCGATCTCACCGTACGATCCATTGCCGACGCAGATCTCGCCTCGGGTGTGCAGGTGCTGTGGGTGCACACCGCGGCGCCGGACTGGACAGTGGTGTGCAACTGGGCCGCCCTAACATCGGCATATCGGCACCGAATTCTGGTGATGCCGTTTCTGCCCAGTGCTCGAGGCGACAAGGACACCCCATGTCCGGCGCACACCAACGCGCGCCTGGCAGCGTTATCGGGGATCACCGGTTTGGTCACTATCGACCCGCACTCGCCGGTATGGCTGGACACGCTGCGGGCCGTCAATCCCACCGTCGCCGCTCATGTCATCGACATGGCCCAGGTGGTAGCCGCGGCCGTTGACGGTGACTATCTCGGCGTGATCGGCCCGGATGCCGGGTCGCTGCGACGTGCAAGCGCGGTCGCCACGCGGCTGTGGCTGCCGGTGTGCGTCGCCGACAAGAAGCGTGACCCCGCGACCGGACACCTCTTGGGCTACAAGGCTCCGCCCGAGGCGCAGGACAACCCTGGCCGCTACCTGGTGGTCGACGACATCTGCGACGGCGGTGGAACATTCGCACTGCTAGCACAAAGCCTGGGTGACGGGTTCGACCTGGACTTGTGGGTCACCCACGGCGGATTCACCAAAGGCACCGATGTTTTGACCGACAACTACAAGGTCGTGCACACCACCGACTCGCTGCGCTCGGCTGTCGCCGCGGTGGCGTCGGCACCGGAAGGGGTAGCGGTGAAGATCCACCCACTACACAACTACGTGCTCGACATCCTGGACACCATCAACACCACTCGATAGGGGAGGAAAACACCATGAACAACAACCAAAACCGGGCGCTGGACACACTGCTGGCCACCGACGCCTACAAACTCGACCACCGCCGCCAATATCCGGACGGCACCGAGTTTGTCTACTCCAATCTCACCGCGCGCGGCACCCGGGTGCCCGGCATCGACGCCACGGTCTTCTTCGGCCTGCAGGCCTATTTGCAGAAGCTGACGCAGGACTGGCAGGTGTTCTTTGATCTGTCCAGCGATGAGCTCGAGGAAGTTCTGTCCGGATACGGAACGTTTGTATCGGCACTGCTGGGGCCCAACGCAATTGGTGTCGAGCACTTCCGGGCTCTGCACGCGCTGGGGTACCTGCCGCTGCGTGTGCGGGCGCTGCGGGAAGGGTCGCTTGTGCCCCTGCGGGTTCCGTATCTGACTGTGGAGAATACTGAACCCCGGTTCTTTTGGTTCACCAATTACATCGAAACCCCGCTCTCAGCGAACATGTGGCAACCGATTACCAGCGCCACCATCGCCTGGAACAACCGCAAGCTGCTTGACGAACGCGCTGCTGAATCCGGCGACGAAGCCGCCGTGCAGTTCCAGGGTCACGACTTCTCCTACCGTGGGATGGCTGGAGATGCGGCGGCAGAAGCCTCGGGCGCCGCTCACCTGATCAGCTTCACCGGAACCGATTCGCTGCCCGCGATCCGCTACATCGAACGGTTCTACCCCGGCAACGGCGACGCTTTGATCGGCGCATCGGTTCCGGCCACCGAACACTCCGTGATGTGCGCCGGCGGACAAGAGGGCGAGCTGGCCACCTTCGACCGGCTGCTGGGCCTATACCCCGAAGGGATCTTCTCGGTTGTCTCCGACACCTGGGATCTATGGCGTGTGCTCACCGAGTACCTGGAGGAGCGCAAGGAACAGATCCTGGCGCGGCCCGGAAAGCTCGTGATTCGGCCCGACAGCGGCGACCCCGAGCTGATCCTGTGCGGGGATCCGGCGGCGCCTGAAGGCAGCCCGGCGCGTAAGGGTGTGGTGAATCTGCTGGCCGAGACGTTCGGCACCGTCACCAACGCCAAGGGGTACCGCGAACTCGCCCCGCATGTCGGTGCGATCTACGGCGATTCGATCACCTATGAGCGTGCCGACGCCATCACCCGAAACCTCATGGCCCAGGGATACGCTTCGACCGCGGTGACCTTCGGGTTTGGCTCCTACACCTATCAGTTCCAGACGCGTGACACCTTCAAGATGGCTGTCAAGGCGACGTGGGTGCAGGTCGACGGTGTTGGCCGCGACATCCTCAAAGATCCGGTGACCGACGACGGATCTAAGAAGTCAGCTACCGGACGGCTGGCGGTGCGCCGCTGGATGAGCGGTGAACCGTTCCTGATCGAGCACGCTGACGCCGATCAGGAAGCCGACAACGAACTGAAGCTGGTGTTCGAAAATGGAAAGCTGTTGCGGCAATACAGCTTCACGGAAGTGCGCGAAACGTTGACCCGTGAGACGGGCATCTACCAGCGTTACAGCCGCAGCGGCGCGACCGGGAAGAAGGTGTAGCAGCGATGAGATCGATGACCGAATCAAATCTGGCTGTACGCCCGGGTGATCACCCGGTGCACGGCACCTGGCTCAGCGTGGATGTCGTTGCGCTCACCGACGATCCGGAGCCACAAGTTGCTCTGATCAAACGTGCTGGCGCGCCGCATAAAGGCGCAACCACCTTGCCTGGTGGACTGCTAGCCGCTTGGGAAGGGGAAACTATCGAGCAGGCCGCGCGCCGGATCATGCGGGAGAAGGCCGGCACCGAACTAAGCGGTGGTGTGGTTGTGGTTTCGGTGGTCAGCGACCCTGGCCGTGACGAACGCGGGCACACCGTCTCGATCGTGGTCCTTACTCGCGTTCCGGCCGGAGTCCTGAGCGCTGTCCCGGTGACTCAGATCCCCGACAAGATGCCCTTCGGGCACACAGCCATGGTCCGCACCGCGCTGCAGCGGCTGCAGGAAAGGCTTCTGGTGGATCCGGAGACAAGCCTGGCGATGCTCGGGCAGGAAACTACCCGGACACAGGTCCGGGCGCTTTTGGGTGCGTGCGGACCAATCAACGTCACCACGGCCGGAAAGCGGCTGGAAAGATCCCCGCTGTATCGGCGCACCAAAGAACTACGCAAGCCGGTACCCACAGGACGCCCCGGCCATGTCTATCGCTTCCTTCCCCCAGAAATCGGTGACTAGCCGGTATAGTCGCAGCCAGCAGTTGGGGGATTGGGGGAACTCTATGAGCAGTCAGGCCGGCCGCGACAGTGCTGGTGCAGGTATCTCGAGTCATCCAGTGTCTTTGGCGCGCATCCTCAAGGTGTTGGCTGTCTTGACGCTGGTGGTGTTCCTATTCTTGCCGGCCCAGACGCAACACGAAATCGTTGAGCAGATCATTGTGCTGTTCGAACATCTCTGGGCCCTGGTTGATCGGCTAGCCGCTGGCCTCACTGAAATGCGTTGAAGTAAAACAAGCCAGGAAACGAACAGGACCGAACATATGGGTGTCTTCGAAAAGCTGAATCTGCAAGAGCTGTCCGCGTTGAGCCGTAAGGCCAACGAATCGCTCATGGTTTCCTTCATCAACAACGACGTACTAGCGCGCGCCGGCCTGGATGTGCGTAAGTCCATCGCGCTCTACGACAGCGAGAAAATGTTCAAATACGCGGTCACGCCAGCTGTTTTCGAGGGGTTAACCGACGAGCAGAAACAAGAGCTCGCCGAGCATGGGGTCCGCTACTACAGCACCGGTGTGTAACGCCTGCGCCGCAGATCGTACGAACGAGGGGAAAGTTGCACAGATGAAGGTTTGTGCTCATATCAACTACGGACCGTTCAACAACGGACACAAGCGTTTCGATTCTTCTGAAGAGGCGGTGGCCTACTTCACCGCCGAGGTTGCCGGCGTCGACTTCGGCACGGGCCTTGGTGACGTTGAAGAGGGAACCGCACAGACGATAGATCTCTACCCGCAATGTGACGATTGCAAAGATGGTGAGAACTACCACGACTATCCGATGAGCCGATATCACGCGGACAGCGCGGGGGATGTGACCGAGAGTTCGATCTAACAAGGCCCGCACGGCTACGGCCTAGTCCTTATGGGATCGCACACGCAGCGCAGGACATGATGTCTAGCGAAGGAACAGTTTTGGAGATACCTGCCGGTGCGCTGGTGTTGTTGATTGGTGTCTCCGGGTCAGGAAAATCATCCTTCGCCGCGCAGCACTTCACCCCAACGCAAGTCCTCTCCAGTGACCACTTTAGGGCCATGATTAGCGACGTTGAAACCGACCAGTCCTGTTCTCGGGCCGCGTTCGAGGCGATGGAATTTGTGGCCGCCAAACGGCTGGAGTTGGGCCGCACCACCGTCATCGACGCCACCAACGTCGAGAGCATTCACCGCGCCCCATTCCTGGCGCTGGCGCGATATCACAACGCCCCGATGTTGGCGATCGTGCTCCAACTACCGCTAGACCTGTGCGTGGCCCGCGCTGGCCGGCGAAGCCGCGCGGTGGCGGCGCAGGTGATCGCCGAGCAAGCCAAAATGCTGGAAGAGGCGATGGAATCCCTTCATCACGAGGGGTTTACGGCCATATCGATCCTTTCGGGTGCGCAAGAGATTGCTGCTGTCAACATTTCCGCCGGATAAGGCGCTCACAGAAGGCCTCCGTGCCAGCTCAACAGCTGGTCCCTGGATCTAAAAGGCAAGGGAATCAGTGCACGTCACACACGATTACCGCCCAGGATGTCGTATGCTTGCGCTACGTTCACCAGGGCGTGAAGACGCGGCCAGATAAACCGAGCGTATTGGCAAATTTAGGGGGCGCATCGATGGAAATCGAAGGGCGCGACGAAGACGGCCACGCATACTGGACATGTGGGTGCGGCACGAAAGTAGTTGCTTACCAATGGTATAGCGTCTCATGCCCGCAGTGCGGCGCGCAGTACAACGGCTCGGGCCAGCGGTTGCGCGATGATTGGCGATCCAATCCCTCCGTCTATGACGAGAACGTCGGTGATATGGAGGGCTTTGAAGCCCAGCATGCCGCCGACATGGACCAGGGCAACCATCAAGCACCGCGGTAGGCGGCGGATAATGCTGCCCCGAAACGACATTCACTATCGCGCGATATGAGTGGACTGCTGCGGTGTGGCATCGCTCATCAGCGCCGCGACACCGAACGCGATGATGACGTAAAGGGGCCAAGGCACCCCAACTAAGCCAAGTAGAACAATGACCGTGACGCTAATTGCTATGAACTTCAACATGATTCCTCCCCCTTGGATACCTGTTGACTAGTCTACAACTAGACCTGTTGACTAGTCTACAACTAGACCTGTTGACTAGTCAACAGGTCTAGTGTTGCGGGGCGTTCCAGCGCCGATTGGATCAAGGCCCGGGTGCCCCAGATGCCCGGGTGTCCCGATGGGCACTGGCGGCCCGTAGCTGCCCGCAAATGAGTGTGCGGTAAGGAAGATTCACAGAGTGGTGCCAAGAATTTGTCGGCCAAAAATCCCCCCATCACCTGCGGTGAGTGCTAGGAAGGGTTCATGTACATCGGGGGGTGTGCGCCCCAAGCGCACGACGCAGCAGAATTCATTGATTCGGTGCGGCGCGCTCGCTTGCGGGAGCACCTATACCTCGCGGGCTGCGAGTACTACAAGATGCCCGCCGTGGCGCTCCTGGAAGTGTTGTCCATCGACTACGGAGTGCCGTCGATCGACATCGGCCGGATGCTTGACGTGCCGGTTCCTCAAATCCGCCGATGGCGGCGCAGTGTGGTGGAGCCGGAGAACCGAGCCCGGCTCGGCGAGCTCGTCGCCCTGATCGAGTCCCTGGATATTGTGGCGCAAGTGGATTCGCCAGCTACATGGCTGCGGCAACGACCACTGCCGGACTACGCGCTGGCTCCCCGTGATCTGTACGGCGGGTTGCCTTCAGCGACCTTAATTCTGGATCACGCGTGCGGACAGCTGCAGGCGCCCGCCTTGTTCGACTTGCTGCGACCAGACTGGCGTGCCGCGACAGCGGTGCGGTACGTGTCGCCGGAGTTTGTCGACGGGACCATTGGTCTTGTGGCGAAGGAACCCCCAGTCACACAGCAGATTTGGTCCACAACTGCGACAGGTTGATCGCCCGTACTACTCGGGTTGCGGCGGACCAATCGTGATGCAGCGCCGCCTTGCGCCCCAGCCGGGCCTTCAGGCGCCGCGGGACGATCCAGGATCCCCCCGGACGGACCTGGCCGCGTCTGCATTTGAACGGCAGCGGCTCCCCTGCGAGTGTCGCTGCGTCTCTTCCTTGCAGAAGATTGGCACAATGGGATTGCAGGTGGAGGATTTCAGGGTGGGGAATATCTTGGTGGAATGCAATCAGGTAGGCGCTGCCGGCGCCCGCGTTGCGCCCCGGGCTGGATGCGTAACTGGTGTGCACTGTGAATGAATTGCCACACCGCCAGTTTCCTTGCGCTGAGTGCCCGTGGCGTAAAGACACCTCGGCTGGACAGTTCCCGCAACACCGGTATGAAGCCCTTGCGCGCACCGTCGGCGCTCCCGGTCATGAAGCTGGCTTCGATGCCCCCATGTTTGCGTGTCACAAGTCCGCCGAAGGCCAGGAACAGGCCTGCGCTGGCTGGTTGGCCGTCTCGGGGGTGTACCACCTGGGTGTTCGTGTTGCCGTGGCATCGGGGCGTCTGGACGCCGGTGTGCTCGCGGCGGGCCCTGATTGGCCAGAGCTTTTCTCTAACTACGACGACGTCATGCAAAGCCAAGCGGACGCCTCGTGATCATGTCACCGAACACTGGAAAGGAATCGACACGATGACGCTCAGCGCGTACGCCGATAGCTTCGGCCGGTATCCCGATTTTGCGGCGGTCCGCGCGGCCAATGCTGCTCGCGGGGGCACCTGGTTCACCGCCGAGGCTCCGGGGCTAAGCGGCGACTCGATCAAGACTGAGCTCATCGGTGGCCGTTACTGGGTCGAGTCCAGCGCCGAGGCGGCGTTGCGGGTGGTGACCATCGATCCTGAAGGGGCGGTGCTCTACCTTTCTGGAGGAGATACGTTCGCTGATATCGCCGCCGCGAGGGCCTACATCGCCACCATCATCACGTAGACGCAGAACGCTGGCAAGTTTGAGAAGCATTCTCTAGGAAAGGGTTCCGCAACATGGCATTCACGCTCACGATCGATACAGAGGGCGACGCTTTCGGAGAAAGTGGTCGGTCCACGGAAGTTTCACGGCTCCTGCGAAAGCTGGCCGAAAGGATCGCGGACCACGGAGACAGCCCCGGGTCCGGCATAGTGCAAGACGGGAACGGCAATACCTGTGGCCGATGGGAATTAGACGGAAACTGACACGCATCTAGTCGGAATTAGAGGTGCGCATCGCGATGCGCATGAGGGGGAAGGGCGGGGGATCGTCTCGTGACACATAACGGAATCGGCCGATCAGGCCCCAGGGAAGCTGCCGTAGCTGGCCATGCCGAGCACATGCAGAGACCCGTCACACGCAGGGCCAGCGGCCGCCACACAGTATTCGGCCCTCGGGTACGCCAGGCCCGCCTGATGTCCAACATGCACGGATCTGAACTATCGGCCGCGCTCGGCCGCTCCAGCATGTCGACGCTGGAGCAGCAGTGGAAGGTGTCGATGTCAGCTCGCCAGCTGTCCCGGCTCTGCAAGGTGCTGCACTACCCGCCAACGTTCTTCCAGTCCGAACCGTTCTGCAAGGTCGACTCCTCGACGATCACCTCTCGCATCTCCACGCAAGCGCGAAAGGCGGAAAAGGAGCGCCGGGCAGTACTCCTGGCCCTTCTAGGGGAGATCCTCGGCGAGTTAAGCCGGCGGTCGGCGCTGCCAGCTCTACGAATCGGGCTTCCCAGCCCGAGCACTGACCCAGTGGCCGCGGCCCGGTCAGTGAGACGGTCGTTGGGCTTGGCGCCCGACGAACCAATACAGCATCTGATGCACGCGATCGAACGCGCTGGTGTACCGATCCTGATGACAGGCATTGCGCGAGAAGCACACGGACGCCGCGGCGCTTGCGGAAACCGGCTGCGGACGGATCTGGCGTATTCGGCATGGCTGCCAGAGGTGGGCCCGGTAATCGCCCTGACAGCCCTGGGATCCTGGGAGAAAACCCGGTTCGTTTTAGCTCGGCAGCTGGGACATGTTGTCCTGCACCCGGGGGCTGGGGACCTGACAGTCCAGCATGAGGCAGAAGCATCCCGATTCGCCGCCGAGCTGCTGGCCCCGTACACGTGTTTGGCCGGGCAGCTCTCAGAGCCGATCTCGCTGGGCAAGCTTGTGCCGGTGAAGATGCGCTGGGGAATCTCATTGGCCGATCTCGCCACCCATCTGCGAGCCAACGACGCGATCAGTGATCAGCGGTACCAGACGATATGCCGCCAGATTTCAGGCAGAACAGACCCGGATTCGGGGCACACCTGGACTGTCACCGAGCCCGGTTGGGACAGGTTCGAACCTGAACGCCCTCGTCTGCTGACCAACTGGCTCCAGGACGGCTATGACGCCCGCACCGTGCACGCGCGTGCCGAGCTGGCCAGCAGGTGGGGCGGCACGCTTGTGCGCGAGCTGCTTCATGAACAACGCCCCGCCGGCAAGGCAGCGGATGAGCATCGGCGGCGCGGCGCGGTTATCGCGCTGGCCGACTACCGGCCCACCAAGGCCGACCCCCGGCATAGCGCCGGACACCGGTAGAGGCACGTTGCCAAAGCGGCGGCAAGATCGAGGAGAGAAACAATGGAAAACGCAAGCATTGAAGAATTCAGCAACCTGCGGGCGAACTCGTTCAATGGTGAATTACGCGAGCTGCACGGCGGGTACTCGTACACCATCGTGGACAATCACACCGCGCACACAGCCTTCAATACCCGGCCAGAAATGGATGAATGGCTAACAGAGCGCGGGCTGGAGCTCGAAGCGCCACTGCCTGCTGAACAGGGAGAAGGCAGCAGCGTACCCGTGAAGGGAAGCTACCGCGTGGTCACCGACCGAGACGCTGAGCGATTCGCGACGCTCACACCGCTGCTGGAGACGATCGTCTGGTCAAACGGGGATCGTGTGCGCGCGAAAATCACCGAAGAAGCCGGTATCCGGACCGTCCACGTGATGAACCCCAATTACCGGTAACCCCTTAGAAAGGAAGGCAATCGCGTATGGAACGGATCATTCACACCCTGTATCTCGATGATGAGACCAAGGGGACAGAAATAGGGTTACGCATCCCGGCAGGAGACCCGATAGAGCTCGGGCACTGGTCACTGGTCAGCATCAACTCACCTGAAGGATTACGGGGCGTCGCCGCCGCGATCAGTAAACTGGCAGACCTGGAAGAAGCGCGCCGTGCCGGCAACGCACGATAGTCAGCTCTTCACGCTCGAGGATGTATTGGGCCTCATCTCCGGCGACACGGGCCGCGCTGTCAAAGATTCACGAGCGATCCTGACTCGGCAGTACCGCCGCGATCTGCGCAGCAACGAATCTCTGCGGCGATCCTGGCATGACCACGACGGCCCGGAAGGATACATCAGCCACCTGAAAGATTGCATGGGCAATCCACCCCGATGGGTGTTTGAACCGCTGCAGATGTGGGATTCCCCAGAAGCCCAAGTATTGGTCGATGGACACCACCGCGCGTTCGCGGCGTTCGACGCCGCCCATGACCAGGTGCCAGTGCGTGTTGTGCAGGGCCGGACGTGGCAAGAAATGACATTCGAGGAGCTGCTGCGACACGTCGACGCCGGTCGGTAGCCTTGTCCGGCAAGGACAGGAGTCGATGGTTGTGGTGTTCGGCCGGCGCGAGTTTGTCACCGAAGTGGATGGTGTGCAGCTGACGAAGGTGCATCCGATGGACCAATGCATCGGCCTGCCCTGCGTGATTCATTCACCAACACCGCACCATATGCGCTGCTGGCCCCTGCAATTCCGCAGCGACAAAAGAGTTTTCGATCGCCAGTGTCCGCACGGTCAATGGCACCCGGACCCCGACCAGTTCGCGTACTGGAAAGTCAGTGGCCAACTAGCCCTGATCACCCACATATGCGACGACTGCTGCCGGGTCCAGTAGCTAGCTGCGCCGCAAGGGCTATACATCCCAAGACTTCCCGACATCATCTGTAGACTGGTCAACATCTTGCAGCGCTCTTGATGAAGACCAATCAACACGCTGCCTAGAGGGGGATGATGCTGTGGCTGAGCCGGTGATGCTTTCACTGCCAACCTACGACGGTGGGCATGTTCTATATCGCAAGCCCCAAAACAAGATAACTTTCAACGAATCGAAAGGCCAGGGAGTCTCATGGGCGGCCTGGACATTCAACCCGATCACCGGCTGTCTACACGGTTGCCGCTACTGCTACGCAAGAGAAATCGCTGAAAACGGGAGATTTGCTACAGCATTCCCCGCCGGTTTCACCCCCGTGTTCCACCCCGAACGCCTTGTCGCCCCGGCCAATACACGCATCCCTGTCAAGCACCGCGACGATCCACAGTGGTCACGAGTGTTCGTGGGCAGCATGGCGGACATGTACGGCAGATGGGTGCCCGATGAATGGCTCTCCGCGGTCCATGAATCCCTATGCGGCAACCCGCAATGGCAGTACATACTGCTGACTAAATTCCCCGCCCGATATCTCACCGTCGACCTGCCTGAGCGGGCATGGGTCGGCACCTCGATCGACACCCAAAAACGGGTCAGAATCGCTCAAGACACCTTCACGCAGCTGCCCGCGGGAATAGTGAAATGGCTATCCCTGGAACCTCTGCTCGAGCCCCTCGAAATCCCCGATCTGTCGATGTTCGACTGGATCGTGATCGGAGCGCAGACCGCCACCAACCAGCCAGGCGGCCGTGTGCAGTCCTTCGCTCCGCCGTTTGACTGGGTTGCCCGGATAGTCGCTGCAGCCCGCGAAGCGGGCTGCAGGGTTCACCTCAAACCCAACCTTCTAGGAGCTGTCGGGCCAAAACAGCCCGGAATGCAACTACCCAACGAATTCCCTGACTCCGCAATCGCATAACGGAAGACCTGCGCCTAAACCCTGGGTTAGCCCAGGGTGGCCGGGCACACACAGTGACATACCTCTCGCGCACCAGACAACAGTCGCCGATGAAGCGCACACTGGCGACAGGCTGCAAAGACGCAACCATGGGAAAGAGGGGACAATGAAGATAATCCTTGCCGGCGGAAACGGCTCCCTTGGTCGGAGACTGTCTGAAAACCTCAGCCCAGAACATGACATCGCGATATTGACACGCGAACCTCGGCCCGGGTCCTCTGTTCGGCAAATCCCCTGGGATGCAGTACATGTGGACGATTGGGCGCGTGAACTGGAAGGCCCCGAAACGGCAGTGATAAATCTTGCCGGAAAGCTCGTTGACTGCCGCCCCACAGCCCAGAACATCGCCGAGCTCGCCGACAGTCGCGTCAAAGCGACTCAAGCCATTGTGCGCGCCAGCCAACAGCTCAGCGCACCTCTGGCGCACTGGCTGCAGGCCAGCACCACAGCGATTTGGTCAGACGCCGGAGAAACTCGATGCACCGAAACCACACCGCTGCCCGATCGCGGTCTGGCGCAGATGACCGGCGTGGCTAGGGCGTGGGAGGAAGCGTTCGCCGGCGCCAACACCGAGCATGGCGTTGTCCTGCGGACATCGATAGTGCTCGATCCAGATTCCCCTGCGTTGTCCCGCCTGGTGGCACTGACCAAATACGGTGTGGGCGGCACCGTGGGAGCGGGCACACAGTGGTTTTCATGGATCCACCTAAGCGACTGGCTTGCGGTGGTACGCGCGAGTCTTGGATTGACGCCTGGGCTGCACATAAGGTCGGGAGTGGTCGTGGCCGCTGCCCCACACCCGGTCCGCAATCGTGAACTCATGGCCGCGCTGCGGGCACTACTGCACCGGCCTGGAGTCGCTACTCCCGCACTGCTATTGAAATTAGGTGCGATCGTGTTGCGAACCGATGCGGCGCTCGGACTCACTGGCCGCTATGTCACCTCCGAAGTCTTAGACGAGGCAGGTTTCGTGTTCGAACACCCGCGGCTTACAGAGGCATTGGCTGACCTGTTACAGCCAGAACCGTCCGCCCGGTCCATCTGACTCGAACTCGTCCCGGAGACAGGCCGTGTGTCGTTGCCAGCATCTGCACTCGGCTGACCCGTAAGATGCAGTGAGCATTGGGGGGGAGACGAAAATGCTTACGACCGACGTATTCAATGACCGCTGCGTATGTGACGGCGCCTGCGGGTGGCTGGGCTCCCTGCTGTGAGCCGCTACTGGATTGCCACACACCAGGCTGTGACAGTGCCGGCCCGGTCCATACGGCCTGCAGAGTCTCAGGGCCCAGCATTTGCGGCTGATGAACTGCTTCACGTCATCAGTTGGTGGCAGTGGGCGGCGTCGAAACTTCTACGCCGCAAGACGCCCCACACGATCTGTGGGGCGTCGCTGCGCATTGACCCAGACCGCCCTGACCCAGGTTCACTGGGGGCACAGACCTGCCCGCAGTGCGCGATGGGTTGCCGCTACCGCAAGATGCGCAGGGTGTCGGGCAGATGGATTGCCCGCGGTGCGCGCGCGGAAAAGTCGGATCGCTCGGTGATCAACGGGACGACATGACGGTGAGACAACTTCGGCGCTACGGCCGGTTTGTGGTGTCGGCGGTCGCCGGGGTCAAGGTGCGCCCGAACGCTGTGTTCTCGAACTCTGAGGAGCTCGAGGAGTTTCAGTGGCTGAACTGCCGCGGCCAGGGCAAGGCAGCTCGGCGATGCGTGCGCCTGGGGGCAGTTGATGGTGATCAGAGTTGTGCGCTCCTGCAGGCGATGGGCGGGGCTGAGCAGGCGCCTGATGAATGGGTGGTCACCTGCGATGTTGGTAGATACGTGTGTGCGGTGTACGAGTCGGCGGCCATGAAACGTGACCGGGACGGGCGTGCGGCGGCAAGAATGGACATTGAACGAACTCACTACCCACTGTTTGACCTGCCTACCGAATCGGGGTGCTGATAGATGTTCCGGGTCACCAAGCTTGCTCCGACGCCGCCGATGAAAGTCCTACACGGCGTTCTGTGTCTGATGGCGGTGGTCTCTGCTGCGCTAGCTGTGGCGTTCGCCTCCTACGGGCCGGCTGGGCATTGGAGGATGCCGCAAGGGCCGGGCGCTTTCGTCACAGTCGTGGCGATCATTGGCACGTTGTGCAATGTGCTCGCCTTCGCGGTGATCATGAAGCCACCGTCGGATGTGGTGGCGCGCGTGGTGGTGGCGGTGTGTGGCTTCTGGGTTCTCGCAGCGTCAGGGTTGTTCGTGCGATCGTTGTTCGGGCCCTTCGCTGTTGAAGGGTGGTTGCCGGCGCTGATGTGGGCGCCGATTGCCGCTGTCATCTTCCTAGCGCAGCTGGCGCGGCTCACAGATCTCGACCTTCCGAAGAATCTGCGGCATTACCTGAACCCATAAAAGTGATCTCGAGAAAGGATCTCAACCAATCATGGAGATTTTAGGGTCGAAGAACCTCGGCGTGATCGACGGATTTGACGTCACGGCGCATCTGGAGGCCGACGTCGACGCTACCCCGTTCGAAGCGGAATGTTTCGATCAGAACGATATCGATGCCTGGCGCAACGACGACTGGAGATTTGTCGGAACGGTCATCAAGGCTTCGAAAAACGGTATCGAGCTCGGGGAAGCGTCGATATGGGCCAGCGTGTATGGAGTAATTGGCGGTAAGAACGTGAGTCCGCTTGATGGCGAAGGGGATCAATTCGTGAACGGCTACGGCCCTCAACTCATCGACGAAGCAGTCAGCGCGGCGAAGGCTGCTGTAGCCAAGCTGGTTTAGCGCTGGAATCAAGAAGGGAAACAGCATGTCTGGATACAATGCGGCGCACGGCGACACAGAGGCAGTGCGGCTTTCGCTGGACAATGAGCGAGAACTGTCCGAGAGATACCGTGCCATCATCGATAACCATGTGCGCTGGGGCGGCCAGAGCTGGAACGGTATTGCGAAGGCTGCCGCAGGCCTGCACACCTACGTCAAGACGGTTCGAACCCGCACCCCTGAAATCGCTGACGCTGATCTTGACGCTGTGCAGTGGACATCGATTGTGGCGCTGCAGATCCCAAGAGGCAAACCTGGAAGCAGGACGCGGCGCCGACGCCGGACTGGCGCCACTATGTGGCGCACGGCGGCAAACCCGTCACCGCGGTGATGTCTGAAGCTGACTGCCAGCACTGGATTTCGGAGAACACCGACCGATTCCCCGGCGCTTCGGCGATATCTGCTGCCGGAGTGCGGTGAATCCATTTCGGGGCGCTCGTCGAGGCGCGCAGCTCTGCGTAGCACTCCAGCAGGCGTAACGGCGCCATTGGCCAGTCGCTGCCAGACTTCTTGTCGCGATCCATAAGCGTTGCTGCACGTCAAGTAGCGTTTCGTTTTTCAGTCGCAACATTGAGGCATCCGAGGAAGAATTTCACACCCCGGATCGTGTATTTACGCCGCTCTGACGGTAGAATCGAAGCAATCTGCGATCCAGCATGGAGGGGAATTCGTGTCGATGGGGGGATGGGCGAGAAAATTCGCTGACAACCACTCGGCGTCATTGCCGGTTCCTGCGTACGCAGCCTCGCTGTACTTCAGGAAGGGTGGCAAACCATGACAGGGCCAACGGTCAGGGTTAATCCCGCCGAAGCCAGTGACGTGTTCACTCGGCACCAATCCACACTCCAAGGGCTAGCGTCAAAATTCGGTACCGGACACCCCACCGGGTTGGATGCCACGATCGACGCCGCCCTCGCCTCACGTACAGAAATGAGCAAGGGGCGCATCGAGAACATCGCGCAGGATGTCGGTAAGAGTGACGCGGCCGCCCAACTCTTGGGAAACAAGGATGGCGAAAACAAGTCCAAGGTCGATGCTGTTCCCGGCAGCGCTGAAGACCCTAATCGGCCCGGCGGCAAAGGCGATCCCGCTGCCAAGGGCGATAGGCCCGGCTCGCCGCGCCTGAGCGCCTCAGACATCGCAAACATCAAGGGTGGCCCGGCATCGCCCTACCAGTCGTCGATGCCGACATCGCAGACCGCGCCAGGAACCCCGTTTAGTCCAGGTTCATTCAACCCCGCTTCGATGCTGTCGAGCCTGGGCGGTGCGGCCTCGCCGATACAGTCCATGCTCGGTGCTGCTGGTTCGTCGCCGTTAAACCCTGGATCGGTCAGCCCCCTTATGGGGCAGATACTTTCGCAGGCCAAGGCCAACGGAACCATGGACGGTGGCCCAGCTTCGCTGCCCCTGGGTCCGTCACGCCCCGGCGATGACGGTCGCGTGCAAGACATCGTCAAAGGCACGCTTGGCACAACCTACGCATGGGGTGGTGGCGGCAACAACGGTCCCTCCCAAGGTATTACCGACCATGGCGGCCCTGCCGATGCCGCCGGCGACTTCAATAAGATTGGCTACGACTGCTCGGGTCTTAGTAAGTACGTCACCTATCAAGCATGGGGTGTGGACCTTCCGCGCACGACGTGGGATCAGATCAACGTCGGCCGTGCGGTTACCTTGGCCGAGGCGCGCGTCGGTGACCTCGTGTTCCCCTCGGATGCCAAGGGTGGCCATGTGGCCGTGTACATGGGAACCGATAGCAGCGGCAAGGCGTTGATGGCCGAAGCCCCCTCGAGTGGACAGACAGTCAAGATCAGCCCGCTACGCGAGGGCCCGATGCGTACCTACCACTAAGCGACCCGCACCGCATGCTATGCCGTGATTCGAGGAACATGAAATGCTATGTGTGCGAACAGAATCCCGGCGCACGGGTGGTATGCAGGAGTTTGGCTGTGGACCGCCGAGGGGAGCTTCAAGGGCTTCTCTAGTCACTGTTTGGAGTAACTGATGATGTATGAAACCGCGAGCGCCAAGGAACTGGCTGAGCTACTTGAGAACCCATCGCCTGCTGGCGCCGAATGGGTGTCGATCGACAGGGTTTCCGCGCTTCTGCTGCGCGCCCTGATCGCCGAGCGCTACCCTGACGCCGCCGAGCTGTATATGGATTGGGATCAGAGCGGTCTATCCTGCGGTTCCTTGCGCGGCGCCGATGGTGCGGTCATCGAGGACTTCGATCCATTCGACGAGACATACCCGGAATGCCTGCTATCCCTGGCGAGCAACATTCGCCAGATCGGCGACCTTCAGGATGTTCTCGTCGGCCCTGCGAACGGCCCACTCATGCTGAAGTTTGATCGCGATACGCATACGGCGTAGTCGACGGGCGTGATGCCGCTGCGTTATGCAAGTCAGGCATAGGACCGGCCTGGAAGCTGTTCTCTTCGGGGCGTGTGTGCCAGAGTCGGCGCGCTGGCGGATTTCATTGGGAGATGTCGCCGTGGTTGTGTTGTGCGATGGGTGAGTACTTTCAGAAGATCGGAGACCCGGGCGTATCGGCCGGTGAAGCGGCTGCACTTGCTGCATCGATTCGTGACTGGCTGGTCGGTGGTGAGGTGATTTCGGCTGACCTGTCGGACTGCGCTCTTGGGGGCCTCGCTCATGCTCCGGGAACGAACTGGGGTGCCGCGGTCGATGCTCGTGACCGCCTCGACGACAACTGGACAGCTCTTTGGACCAATGGGTTGCGTATCGGCATAGGCCCGACTGTTTTTTGGGATCTGGAGCCCGATGACCTGGTCTGCCCGCACTGCGGAGCTGTCGTACCGTTCGACAGGTTTGATGGTCTTGACGAGTGGGCCGCTCATGGTCGCGACGTGTGCTCGTGTGTGGGATGCGGCCAGATGAGCGGCCTCAACGCGTGGTTGTCGAGCATTGGCTGGGGTGTGGGTCATCTGTGCTTGGAGTTTTGGAACTGGCCTCCACTGAGTGAGGATTTCCGCTCGCGCCTTACGGAGCGCCTTAGGGGGCGCCCTGTTTTTCTCGAGGGCAAGTTGTAGCGGCGGATGATCGGCACTGATGGCTCGCGACCGGGCCATGAAAATAAGAGTTGACAATACGCATAAACGGTAGATATAGTTCACTTATGCGTATTGAAGGTGTAGGCGGAAGCGACGGTCGTGACAACAAGGTGCTATCTGCCCCCGGCGCGCAAGGCCGCTGCCAACCTGGTGCAATAGCCTGGAATGGTGAAACTGGCATCGCCGGGGCATCGATGACCTCGAAGTCACCATTTCGATCCCGCGAAGAGCTGGCCGCCTCACTTGGTGCGCAGCTGGCCGAGGGGCATGGCAAAGTGTGGATCAACCTGGCTGAAATGGAGCGCGCGGAGTACCGCAAGGACGCAGATGCGCTGATCGATCAAGGACTTACTGCCCTGCCGACCCCTTCAGGACGATTGAAGTCGGCGCCATCGCAGGAGATGGAAGTGGAGATGCTCGAATGGGACCTGGCGCAGGAGTGGTTTGAGGCGTACCTGACCGAGCGCCATGGCGAGGGTTTCGCGATTCCGCAGCGCCCCGAAGATTTCGACCCGCGAGACTGGGATGCGTACCTGACTATCGCGGTGCGATTTAGCCCATTGACACGTCATGTGTGGTCGCAGCGCTTCGCTGAGCGCACCCAGGTGCAGGTTCCTGCGCGGGTTCGGGCGAGCGCTCCGGATAGGTTGCCTGTCAGCGCTCCTCGTGCGGCGGTGCAGGTGCGTCGAAACCGGTCTTTGGCGCTCATTGGTGCAGTGTTGGCGTGTCGGCACGGCCTGCGCTGGATGGACCTGCCCTCGGATGTGCGGGAGGCGTATGTGGCCGACGCTCAGGTGTTGGCGTTGGCGGGCCTGGTACGCACCTGGAGTTGAGGGATGATGGCGCTGCGGGAGCGTGCGAGGCCCCAAAGCGCGATCATTCTTCCTGGTATAGCCACTATGGGCTTAGTGGGCTGATTGTCGTTGTCGTGATCGCGGCCCCCTCGCGGTGTAGTCTATGAAAATCACTGAGGGGGCGGGTTTATGGGAATTGTTCACGACGTTCATGAGCGTCAGCAATTGATCGAATGCGGTGCAGGGCTTCGTCGTGTGCGCCAGATCCTGGCGTCGATCGCGGGTGAGGATTGTGTCTTGTCCTGCGATAGAGACGCGATCGGCGTGGCCGGGGAGTTCGCGTTGTGGATCGAAACGATGGTCGCCTGTGCGATCGGCGAATCGTATGTTGCGGCCTCTCCGCTGGGCGCGTTAGTGACCCGTCCTGTTCGGGAGCCTCAGCGCCCTGAGATGCCGGCGGTTTTGGTGGGAGTGGTGCCTGGGATTGTGGAAGTGCGGGAGGCTCTGCAGGTCCTGGTGAAGCTGGTTGAGTCGGGGAGTTCGGATCGAGTGATTGCGGTGTGTGCGCGACTGCAGCAGCTGCAGAATTGGGCCGAACGCTAAGCGCGTTGAACCGCCGGTCCGTGAGCGCCCACTCATCTTGACGGTACGCATAAATGGTAGATATAGTCCATGTATGCGTAGTGAAGCTCCACCGTTGATGCCGATCTTCCGATCCCAAAGCCAGGGACGGATACTGGCCAAACTACTGATGGAGCCTCAGCGAGAGTTCACCTGGACACAGCTATCGACCGATCTGGGTATCCCCCTATCAACCGTGCAACGCGAAGCGTTACGGCTCGCTGAAGCCGCACTGATCCGCGATCGGCGCCAAGGGCGAAATAGGTTGGTATCAGCCAACCCTGAGCATCCAGCGACCGTCCCGCTGACGGCCCTGGCACTGATCAGCTACGGCCCGCAATCAGTGATCGCCGAAGAGTTCGGTGGCGAAGGCATCGCCGAGGTATTGATCTTCGGCTCCTGGGCCGCGCGCTACGTCGGCGAACAAGGACCCCCACCCAACGACATTGATGTTCTTGTCATCGGCGACATGGGCGATTTCGCCCTGTTCGGCGCGGCCGAGCGCGCCGAAGCCAAACTGGGGCAAACGGTCAACCCGATCCAGATATCCGCCAAAGCGTGGGCTGAGCCAGCCGGTAACCCGCTGCTGCTGGACATCCAGGCCCGACCCCACGTGTCGGTCTACCGTGCTGGAGAAAAGACATGACCTCCCCCTGGAGGCCAGGAAAAGCTGTGATCGAGGAGCTGATCCGCAAGCGGCACCTCGTACCGGTGACCGGCGCGGCCGCAGACGGTACAAGCCGCGCCCAAGAAGCCCAGTCGAGGATCGAAAGCGCTGCGCTGATTGCCGATTCACACCCGGCCGCATCTTTCACGCTGGCCTACGACGGCGTCCGGCTGGCCGCGACGGCGTTGATGATCCAACAGGGCCTGCGCCCGAGTAGCGACGGCGGTCATGTGGCCCTCGTTGATGCAGTCAAAGCGCAATTCGGCGCGCACTTTGAGATGTTCAATGTGATGCGCCGTATCCGTAACAAGCTCGAATACCCTGACTCGATCGACGATGCGACGATCAGCATCGAGACCGCGCGCACGGCAATTGAGTACGGTCAGAAGACTTGCAGCGCAGTTGAGGACCTACTACCGCAGCTGGGAATGTGGCAATGACCAGTGCATCGACCAGCCCGCAGGAAATCAACCACCCGTTCACTGGCGTGGCGGCAGCAGATGTGTCTAGGATGAGGCGTATTGTTCGCTCCGGGGGAGAAGAGCGACAGTAGATGAATTGGGGGGCAATTCTCATGATTGGTACCGGTCTATGGGGTGATGGCGTTGACCGCCAGTGAACTCGACCAGCACATCGCGCCGCAGCAGGACAATTCCGCTGCACACACTGCATCGTCTGGGTTGCAGGCCCAGGTTGCTGGCCCAATGCTGACCCCAACAGTCAGTGCTGGTCCGGTCATTTTGAACACTTTCGGCGGATTACCGCTGGTCGCGGTAACTGAGTCGGTGCGTCACTACTCAGGCCGGCGGCTAGCGGGGTTCTTCTACGATGCCTTGACGCAGGCGGGTTGCACCTTTGAACCGACGGCTGAGCAGGGGGGCGACGGCGTTGATTGAGCGCATCGAACTCAACGAAACAGACTTGATCATCGGGCAGAATTTTCCGACCCGAAACGAAGACCGATTCCTGGAAGAAGCTGCGGGAGAACGGATTAAGGCAGGGTCAGCTCAAAACTCGGGCGCCGTCACCTTCGGGGCATCCAAAGAGACGCAAGCGAAGTGGTCTGGGCTGGGAGCGCATGCGCAACACGAACACCTGGGGACATGGGTGGAAAACCACGACGCTCAACATCAGATTCACATGAACCTGGCTGGCTGGTATGAGCTTGGTGCACAAAACATTCGAGCTACCAAGCTGGCTATGAATGAGACCTGCGAGCAGTATCACCGCGACTACGCCAAGAATGTTGATCTCTCGACCTCCGATGGGTGGCCGCAATCCAAACTCGCTGAAGTCAAACGGCAATTGGTGTCCGCTGCACAGACGAGGATCGCCGAACTGAGCAAAGCCTGCGAGACTTCCCATCAGCAGATCGCGGCGGGCATCCTGGCTGGCAGCACCCCGGTACGTCCGGCGGAGATGACGGCTCTTGCCGAATGAGTGTCACAACGCCGCGGACCCTCACTGCTATTGCGATCTTGACTGCGCTGATAGCGGCTGCCCCGCTTGCTCATTCAAGCCCTGCGCTGCCACCTGAACAGGACTTACATCCCGGCGCGGCATTGATCATCGCCGGCACCGAAAACTCGCTTTGCACCGCGGGCTTCGTGGCACGTAACAGCAAAGGCGCTCCGGTGATGTTCACCGCCGGGCACTGCGACACGGGCGGAGAGGTCTCCCTGAACTCCTTGAAAGCGGGCGGCACAGTCCCGGTCGCTGAGTTTGTGGCCACCGAGTACGGAGGCAGCCGCGGCGAGCAACCCGATGTCGCGGTGATGAAGCTATCGGGAAGTGTTGCGCTCAATCCGGCTATCGCCGACCAGATCCCCGTCACCGGTTACCTTTCGGACGTCTACAACGGGATGATGCTGTGCAAGGTAGGTATCAGCACCGGCCGCAGCTGTGGCCGGGTCACCTCCTCGACGGCATCAAAGGTGAAATTCGACGCTGAAGTCGCCCCTGGCGATTCCGGCGGGCCCGTCTATGCGATGAAAGATGACGGGACCGCCGCGGCAGTGGGAATCACCATCCGCACCGCCGGCGATGACGGCAAGCCTGTAGCTGAACTCATCGGCCCCTGGCTTGATCGTTGGGGACTATCCATCGCCTGACTTCCGTTCACCCCGCAACGAGCCCCCAGTCAGGACTGAACATGTTTGAGAAGACGACCACAGACCTTCACACCCTCAGCAGCAAGGAACTGGCGCATCTGATCGCCGTCGACCGAGCGGGAACCGTCGAAGACCTCTACCCGTCCACTATCGAAGAATTCCAACGCATTCCAGACTGGGACGGAACCTACTGGACCCTGGGTCCTGTAGGTTCTGATGAGTCCGTGTTAAGGCCAGCCAATGTCACCGACCAACCAACTACGATGAGCTAGCACGACCTGTGTGCCGCGATCAAATCCCACCCAAATCGTGAAGGATAGGGCCAATGCCGATAGATAAGTACCCCGAGCTCGCCGCGGTCGTAGCGGCTATGGTCGCGCACGGTGACATCAAAGTCGAAACCTTCGACGTCAAAATTGACCCCACCACCGCACTGCCCGACACGACCCTGTACGCCAGAGTGCCGGGTGCCCCGCTGCAGCGCGACGATCCGAGCGTTCAATACACGCACTGCATTCACCGGTACCACGTCATTGGCGGTCAGGACATCACCTGGTTAAGCCCAAGCGAGTACGGCAGCACCACCCGCGGCCCGTTCGGTGAAAATCCCGCCGACGATGACGAGATCGCGCAGATTTGGGCCCAGGTACTTCAAGAACTGTCGCTATCCCCGGACCCGCACGCGCGACCCGGCCAGGACTAGCCAGAACGGGCAGCGTCAGCAGCCACGGGTCTTCCAGTCGCATGGGTTGGGCTTGCCTCAGTAGCGTCCACCGCCTCACCGGTCCGAGTGAAATCGAAACGCCCAGAACGGCTGTCGTCATCGAGGACCGAAATTGTTCCGCGTGTCGATACGGCAGATGATCGACAAAACCATACAAACGCGACACAATAGCTTGCAGTGGACCTGGCCGGGGAGGGCCAGAGGCAACAAGGAGAATCAAAGGGGGGTATTCGTGGCTGTAGCGTTCGTCGACACCGAGACAACTGGTCTGTTCAAGGAGCGCCGGGCTTGGGATATCGCGATCATTCGCCGCGACGACAATGGCACAGAAACCCAACTGACGGTTTTCGTTGATCTGCAAGATCTCGACCTCGACAATGCCGCACCCGAGGCGTTGCGCATAGGCAGGTTCGAACAGCGCCACCCACAACGAGGCGGACAGTTAGGCACCGGCCAGTTCCTGCTGCGCGAAGCCGCTGCCGCATCGATGATCGCAGACTTCCTGCGCGAAACCGTGGTGTACGGGGTGAATGTCAGCTTCGATACCACGACCCTGGCCGCCCAGCTGCGCCGCCACTGTCTTGAACCCTCCTGGATCGGCCACGTTGACATCCGCACACCTGCCCGCCGGCACGTTGAAGCCTCCGGCCAGTGCCTGCCAGACAAGGCTAACGGCAACACTTCTGAGCAATTGTCCCGTATGTGCGATGTCGCTATTCCTGAACTGGCCGAACGACACACCGCGATGGGCGATGCTCTATGGGTGAAGCGCTGGTTCGAGCGACTCCGCGCTGTGGGTGCGGAGCTGGCCGCATGAAACTTAAAGCCAAAACGCTTTCGATAGTGGCTGCCGCTGTGGTCGCCGCCGCCGCCGGGATGACCCAGCTGGGCCGCAGTGCCGCCGAGCCTGCCCCAGATTTGGCCGATCTGCTGACCAAAGTGACCGTAGTCAAGGATATTCCGCTGGTCCCCGGCTACGACCGAGAATGCGGTCAAGGCCATGGCTGTGTTTTCGGCCCCAGATGGTCTGACCCGCAAGATCATTCGGGTTGTGACACCAGGAACAGAATTCTGATTGCCCAACTCAGTGATGTTCAGTTCAAGCCCAAAACCCGCAACTGCAAAGTGGCCTCCGGATGGCGGGTTGACCCATACACCGGTGAACGAATTGAATTGGCGCAGATACAGATTGACCATATCGTGTCACTTCACCGGGCGTGGAACGCCGGGGCTTCGAAATGGGATCTGCCGCGGCGGCGCGCGTTCGCCAATGACATCCGCAATCTCGAGGCGGTCAAAGACAAGGCTAACCGGGACAAGAGCGACAGCAGCCTGTCGCAGTGGATGCCGCCGAATGTCGGCGAACACTGCCACTACGCGCTTCAGTACCTGAACGTTTCAGCGATCTATACACTACCGATCACCGAAGCGGACCGGGATGCGGCCATTCAAGCATGCCCGAAGGGAACCTAACAGTGAATGCTCTCGAGCAAGCCAAACACGATGCTGCGGCGTTGCTTCGGGCCACCAGCGACCGCCTTCATACAGCGCACGCTGGTTGCGACGTCGACGAAATCCTTGATCTGTCGGCCACCGCGATCATCAGTGGATTCTGCGCTCAAATGTCACCACATGAGGTCGCTGAGGCCCTCGACATCCCTATCGCAGCGCTCTCGCTTCGGCTGAGCCAATCGTCAACGGTCATCGTGGGGATACAGAACCTTCAGCCAGGGGATCTCATCGTGGACCTTGATGGCCAACAACGTCACTGGGTTGTCAACGCCAAGTTCGGTGCGCTATATCCCGGTGGGGACCGGTGTCTCGGAATTGAGCATCCCGCTACCAGTAACCACACCTACCATCTTTGGGAAGGCACAGAGCTGTTGAGCCCCGAGTCAGCCACCCTGCGGGTAGTGCGACCCGCCGCTGCTGCGCAGGCAGTGCTGTAGCGGCCCGGTCTTCAGTGGAAAGAAGAACAGACCTTCATGGCAGAGCAGCCGTCTAAACTCAGTGCCGCCGAATCGTATTGGCGGATACCCAGCCGCAGCATTTCCGGCGGCTGCCTCTTGCTGGCGGGCCTAGGGCTGTTGCTTTACATGATTGGGCGGCTAGGGCACCCCTATCGCCTTGAAGGAGCCTCCTGGCTCTGGCTGCCCGCCGCCGCGGCTATCGGGCTCGGGCTGGGCTGGGTCGCGACCCCACCCACATCATCACCTAAAGACCAACCGGCCAGGCCTGCTCCGGCGGGGGACCCCCCAACCCCTGCCGGGGCAGGCCACATCAGCGCCTTCACTGGCGACGAGATCGCCCGGGTGCGCCAAATCTGCGAAGACACGAAATTCCCTCTCGTGCTGCAGGAAAAGAGTATCCGCGTCGATAATGAGGGCCACCTGATTCACTACGAACTGGTCTGCACCGTCCCGGCCTACTTCGCGGCAGGTACGCGCCTGTCGACGAATGTCCAGCAGAAGCTCGAACGTGCAGTGGCCGGCAAGTGGAAAGTGCAGGTGTTCCCTGAACAAGACTTGGTGATCGTTGATCGCGCCATTCCCGCTTCTAGCGTGCCAGTCGACATTCCCGCCGAGCTTCCTGCCCCTGAAGTGAAATCCTTGAATAAGGACAAGCCCAAAGACGATAAACCCGTGCAGGACAGAGTCGTCGAGGGCAACTACAAGCCCCCGCCCTTGACGCTACTCACCCCGGGTGAGCCCCCTAAGGAGGGCGGGGCCGCCAACCAGGCAATGATTGAGTCCCTGACAAAGGTCTTCAAGGAATTCAAGGTCGGTGCGCGAATCATCGGCTACACCCGCGGCCCGACGGTTACCCGGTACGAAGCGGAACTGGGCCGCGGAGTTAAAGTCGAAGCCGCAACCAACCTCCACAAGAATATCGCGTACGCGGCGGCCACCGAAAGCGTGCGCATACTGGCGCCGGTGCCGGGTAAATCGGTGGTGGGCATCGAAATACCCAACGCCGACCGCGAGACAGTCAGGCTTTTTGATGTCCTCAACGCCCCCCAGACCCGCCGCGATCATCACCCGCTTGTGATCGGTCTGGGCAAGGACATTGAGGGCGACTTCGTCTCGGCCAATCTGTCCAAGATGCCGCATCTGCTGGTGGCCGGCTCAACAGGATCGGGTAAGTCAAGTTTCGTTAACTCGATGCTGGTCTCGCTTCTGGCGCGTGTGGCGCCCAGCGAGGTCAAGATGATCTTGATCGACCCCAAGATGGTGGAACTGACGCCCTATGAAGGTATTCCGCACCTGATCACACCGATCATCACCTCGCCGAAGAAGGCGGCTGCGGCTCTGGTCTGGCTGGTCGAGGAGATGGAGCAGCGCTACCAAGATATGCAGGCCAGCAAGGTCCGTCACATCAAAGATTTCAATGCGAAGGTCCTTTCCGGAGAGATCACCACACCACTGGGTAGCGAGCGTGAGTACCGGCCGTACCCGTACATCCTGGCGGTTGTCGACGAGCTCGCGGACCTCATGATGACAGGGCCGCGCGAGGTCGAGGAAGCGATTGTGCGCATCACGCAGAAGGCCCGCGCGGCCGGTATCTGCCTGGTGCTCGCCACTCAGCGTCCGTCGGTGGACGTGGTCACCGGTCTCATCAAGTCGAATGTTCCTTCGCGTCTTGCCTTTATGACCTCATCGGGGACCGACAGTAACGTCATCCTGGATCAGCGCGGCGCCGAGAAGCTCATCGGTATGGGTGATGGCCTGTTCTTGCCCATGGGAGCGAACCGGCCCATTCGTTTCCAGGGTGCGTTCATCACCGACGAGGAGATTTCGGCCGTCGTCGCCGCGTGTAAGGAACAGGCCGAGCCTGAATACACCGAAGGCGTAACTGCTTTCCAGGCAGGTGGCACCGAGGCAGATTCCTCCGGTGTCGGAGCCGATAGCGATATCGAGGATGACGAAGAGCTGATCCTGCTTAAGCAGGCGATAGAGCAGGTAGTCCACAGCCAATTCGGATCGACCTCGATGCTGCAGCGCAAGCTGCGTGTCGGCTTCGCCAAGGCAGGCCGGCTCATGGACCTGATGGAAGCCCGCGGCATCGTCGGCCCCAGCGAGGGTTCCAAAGCGCGCGAGGTGATGGTCAAACCTGAGGACCTCGAGGCAGTCCTGGCATGTATCTCAGATGGCCCGGACGTCGACGATGAAACGGTGGACGACGATGACGGATCGATTGGGGATGTAGATGAGCGCGATTCTTGACACATCCACCCGGATCCTGGGTGGTGCTCTACGGCGTGGCCGTGAATCGCTGCGGCAGAGGCAGTTACACAAGACGGCTGCTACCGAGATCACCGACGAGCAGCTGCGGGCACTTCCCGTCATGCTGACCTTCACCCAAGGCGCCTTCGGCGGTCGTGAGCGCCTAGCCAACCACGCCGAGCTCCAGCAGCGCGCCGAGCAGTTAGGGGCGGCGGTCTGCTTTAGCCGGGAGCCGACCGAGGGAACCCTCAACCAAGTCCACTACGTCATCGCACGTTTCCGCACAATGGATCCCACGGGCTGGTAACCGCCACGCCGTGTCACCGAGGCAGAAAGGAGACCAACGAAAACCATGTCTTTGTATGGTGAATATTCTGGTCCAGCCGACGAGATAGATCTCCAGATAGTGGCCGAACGCTCCTCGCGGCGAAAAGGTCTACACGATGTCCAAGAAGGGGACTTCATCGAATTCGCCGACGGTGTGGTGCAGCGTGTTTCCGCACTGTGGCCTGAATTCGTTCAATGCTCCGATGGCGGCAGTTGGCACCTCAATGAATCTGGCGCCTGTCAGTTCAGCGGAAGCGTGCATCCTGGCGTCGCACGTACTACCTTGACCGATACAGGGCGCTGGCAGACCGCTGCGATGTGGATTTCACATCACGGACTCGTGAGCGCTCATCGCAGGGTGGAAGTGTCGTGTCCGGTCCGGGTATGGCAATCTACGGCTCCTGCTCCTCGATAGGGACAATGAAAACCTCAGAAACACTGCTGTAAAACAATTTTCGTTCACAATAGGGGGAAAGAAAATGGTGCAAGAGTCTCGGTACCGACAGTATTACGCTGGAGGACGCTGGTCTGACACGGATTGCCTTCCGCAGTGGAGCCCAGGGACCGTCGCGATCCTGCGGAACGATTGGCTCCGGCAGGGTGGCGATGCCTACCAAGCCCTCGTTGCGCACCTGGCGGCCGCAGAAGACGAGGAGCCGCTGTATCGACAGTATTTCACCGGGGGTACATGGACAGATCTTGATCGCAGCCCGCAATGGGACGACGGCACCGTTGCCATGCTCCGCTTCGATGCTCTTGGGCTCGGCGATGGCGCATTCCAGAAGATTCTGACCGATCTACGCTAGATGTCACCAGCATCACTTGAGTTTGTGGCCTAGTAGAGCTGGCGTTGGCTACCGCTACCTGCCTTGATGCGGAGCACAGGGGCATCGGCGCTAGTTGATTTTCTGGATCCTGCTGGCCAGAGAGGTCTACGGGTTGATACCGTCCGCGATTCTTCGGGCTATGTCGGCGGTTTGGGAAACCAGTCCAGGCGCGCACGCGCTGACATCAACGATGATGTTGGCCTTAGGGAGGATCGCGCGTTGGCATTGCCAATCAGGTCGGTCGCTGAAGGTGTAGCCCACGGTGAGCACGCCGTGGTGGTTGCCGACGTTCGCGAGAGTTGCTGTCTTTCCGTCGACGGTGACTGGGTTGTCGGCGCATGATGCCCAAGTGTCTGTCTGTGCGTCTTGGAACGCTTGAGCGCTTTTAGCGTCGGGGAATGCGGCGACGGTTTGCACTACATCGTGGGTCCATGGTTGAGCGGTCTCGTGCACGCCTTGTGCGGCGAATGTCGGTGCCGGCGTTGAGGTGTAGGCGCTGCTGTGGGCCGCGGCTATGCTCTCGCCGCACTTTTCGGGGCTCACGGTGGGTTGGTTGACGGGTGCGGTTAGGGGCTCTGCGGTCAACCCTGTGGCTTTGAGGATCTGGCCGATGGCTTCGGGGGTGAGCAGTGTTCCTGGTAGCGCGGTCGCGGCGAGGGTGGGCTGCGGCGGTCCCGATTGGGTCGGTGGGGCAGGGGGCAGTGTGGGCCAGTCCATGGCGTCGGGTCGGTCTGTGTGGCTGCGGCTGGAGATGACGATGCCAGCCACGATCGCGGCGACTGCGATCGCGAGCGCGAGGACTTTGATGATGAAGGTGTTGTCGTTTTCGCGGGTGCTGCCTGCGCCGGCTGGCAGTCGCAGCCGCCAGATGATGAAGCCGGTCAGGATGGCGCCCAAGGTGAGTAGCATTCCCATGTCCAGCAGCCACCACGATGCGGTGTGCGTCCATAGGACATCGTTTTGCACCAGTGGTCCGATCTTGCGCAGGTCGGCCACTGATCCGGCGGCGGCGAATCCCCATCGGGCAGGCACGAGGCCAGATAATTGCTGGAGCCCAGCACGTCCAGTGACGGGGATCAAGCCTCCGGAGAAGACGATTGACAGCATGATCCCCAACACCAGCAGTACCACCACCTGTTCGGTGGATTTGGCTAGTGAGGACAGCGCCAGGCCGAGTATTGCGGACACGACTGCAGTTGCGGCTAGAGAGAGGTAGAGCTCCACAGAAGGATTGCCTAGGAGCACGGCACCCTGTGTGGGCCCACCCTTTCCGGCGATCACGACCGCCGTCAGAATCGCGGTCTGTAGCGTCGCCGCGATGCTGTAAACGAGAACCTTAGCGAAGAGATATGCCCCGGAGGACAAGCCGACAGCCTGTTCTCGTTGGAAAATTAATCGCTCCCCTACTAGGTCACGGACAGTCAGAGCAGTACCCATAAACACGACGGCGAGATTGAGGAGGATCAGGATCTGATTAGGCTCGCTCGGTGCCGAACCGCGGGGATCGGCCACGCCCAGTCCTGTTTCGCCTGGGACGAGCAAAGCAAGCCCTCCGAGTACGAACGGAAGGATCGCCAGGAAGATGAAATAGCCGCGGTCGGCGGCGATGAGTCGTGCCTGTCGTCTGGCGACTGTCCAGAATTGGCGTAAGCCGCTGGTGTGCGGTGGTTCGCCTTGGGGAGCGTGTCCTGGTGGCGGCGGTGCTGGTGGGGAAGGCGGACTCGGGTGGTGGGTTTGGTAGTTGCGGTGTGCGCCGTCCGGGTCGGCGCTGACCCGCTGGAAGATGTCGGCCCAATCGGTGGTGCCTAGCTCGTGGGAGATCCGATCGGGCGGCCCGGCGAAGGCTGTTTTTCCGCCGGGTGCCAACAGCAGTACTTGGTCACACATGTTGAGGTAGGTCAGCGAGTGGGTGACAACGATGACTACGCGTCCCGCATCAGCTAGTGATCGAAGCATCGTCATGACTTGGCGATCCAACGCCGGATCCAGCCCAGAGGTTGGTTCGTCCAGGATGAGAAGTGATGGGCCGGTTAGCAATTCCATCGCCACGGAGGCACGTTTGCGTTGGCCGCCCGAGAGCTTGTCGATACGTGTGTTGCGGTGCTGGGTGAGTTCGAGTTCGGCTAGGACGCGTTCGATGACTTCCTGGCGGTCTGTGCGTGAGGTGTCCGACGGTAGACGCAGCTGCGCGGCATAGGACAGGGCTTTTTGCACTGTGAGCTGGCGGTGAACTACGTCGTCCTGCGGGACCAGGCCAATACGGGAACGCAGCGAGGCGTATTCGGTGTGGACATTGTGGCCATCGAAAGTGACCACTCCGTTCGTGGGTGTGGTGTTGCCGCCGACGAGCTTGATGAACGTGGACTTTCCGGCACCAGAGGGGCCAATGACTGCGGTGAGGGTGCCAGGCTTGGCGTTGAACGCGATGTTGTCCAGCAGTGTGCGTCCGTCGATGGCCAAACTGAGGCCATAGGTCGACACGCCCGTGGAGTCCGGCGTTGCGGTGTGCGGGATAAGGGTGTTGCCCCGCAACTCGAGATCGGTGTTGCCGATGGTGATGACGTCGCCGTCACGCAGGATGTGTTTGGTGATGCGCTGCCCGTTGACGAATGTGCCATTGCCGCTGTTGTTGTCGCGGATCTGCACCCCTGCTGAAGTCAGCTGCAGGTATGCGTGTACCCGCGAGGCCAGCGGGTCATTTACGACGAACGTGTTCGATGATGACCGCCCGATCGTTGCAGCATCCGGTGGCGGCGTGGTGGGCCGATTCGGCGTGATCGCCCGGACGGCGCCAGTGAATCTTTCAATGAGGTCTTGCTCGGTGTGAGCCTGTGGCCCCGGCACGTTCAGCGAAGGCCTATGCGGCGCAGGCGCCGGGGGAGCGCTGTGTGCCACCCGCGGGGCTGGGGGCGCCATTGGCGGCGGGCCGGAAGGGCCCTGCCGGGGGTGGCTCATCTGCGGCTGGTGCTGACCAGCTGGCGCCTGATGCCGAGGGCCCGGCGCCGCGGGCTTGCGGATGATTGAGGTTTTCTCGGTGTCTGCGGGGCTCGTCGGTGCGGGAGCTGTCGCCGGCGGAATGACGAGATGCGTTTCTTCGTCGTCGTACCGGGGCCGCGGGCCCTCAGGTGGTGTGGTCATCGACTAGTTCCCCTGCGCGCAGCGTTTCCACGGCAAACACCATATCGCCGAGGTGATGTTTTGCGACGAAAAGTGAGCACGAATCTCCCCTGTCTGTTGTCGCGGCTGACCCCGCCGCGCGCGGCTAACTGTAGCACGCTCCGCTAAAAATCCCGTTGCAGCTACGGAATGCGACATTTCTCGCGGGCAACGCCTCAGTACACCTAACTAGACAACGAAGCGATGGCGTATTAGCTGCAATAATCGGCCAAATGAGGCGCGTAGGTTGACGGCAGAAAGCGTCCTGGGCAACGAAACACTGATGGGGCCAACCTCTTGATGATTCGCAAACCCGTGGCGTAAACTGTAGCGGCTACCAGAATTTTGACTGGAACATGGAGTGGTTTGATGACAGATCCGACTGCGGTGATGACGAAGGCGGCCGTCCCTCAGCTAGTGGTGCGCGGTATCGGCGATCGTCCGTACACAGCACATCCGCGCAACGGCAAATTCTTCGTAGCGCGTGATGACGCCGGACAGCTGAAAATTGCCGCCAATGGCGCCCAGGCAGTGGCCGAGGTCAAGCCCGTCGGGCTGCATTGGCGCGTGCTTGCGCCAGAGGCCGGCGCCTACCTTGACGGCCAGCGCCGTCACGAGATCGACATTGTCGGAGAAGCCACCATCGCCCTGGGGGAACCTACCGGCGCAACAGTGACCTTTCAGGAGCTCTCCCCTCGCGGCGTAGACCCTTCCGAGGACCTAGAGCGGACCTCCATCGACATACTCAGGGCGGGTCAGGCCGTCGCCGCGCGCCGAGAAGCGATGGGCCTCTCACAGCGTCAACTCGCCGTGGAAAAGGTGATGAACGCCGGCGCGCTCATCCAGTTCGAAAAGGGCCGCAGCTGGCCACACGAGGAGACGCGGTCAAAACTTGAAGAGCGGCTCGGGATGGCCCCAGGTGAAATCGCGCGGTATCGCGAAGGGCTCGTCGAAAGTGGCGCTGCCGGGGCTGCGCCGGCAGCCGAGGCGACCAACACGGTCCAAGCCTCACTGATGGCTGAAACCGTCGAACTGAGCATGAGCACCATCACTGCCGGTATTGAAGCGTTGCCGCAGACTTCCGATCCGGAGTTCACGCCCAGGGCCAACGGCCTCTTAGGGGATCTTCGTCGACTTGAATCGCTGTGCTCGAAAGCTGCCCGGGACGCCAAAGGGGCTCCAGCTGTGGCAGTGGTGCTTAGTAAGGTTCGGCGCGCCTACAGGGAGCTGATGGACCGTGCTGCGCAATCTCCGAACGCGACCTTAGGTCAACAGCTTTTCGCGATGCGCGCTACGACCGGGTTGTCCGTGGAGGAAACGGCGAACGCCGCCGGAGTCTCTACGGATGCGGTCGCCGCGGCGGAAGCCGAGAAGCCTTTATCGTCAGAAGACTTGACGGCTTTGACGCTTCTTTTAGAACACATGCGCGCGTAACTCTCACACAAGGTAAGGCGCATAAAGAAGCGCGGCGGGCCGGGGCGGGGGACACCTCGCTGGAGATCACGATGGACCCGAGCGACTCACAACGGGCACAGGGATAACCGCGCGCTGAGGTGGTGTCGGTATGCGCTCAAGCACGCCGCCGGCGAAAACGTCGTACAGCGGCAGCGATTCAAGGTGGACATAGCCGATGTGGCAATCGCACACACTGTTGGGGCAGGTGCGCGGTGTCAGTGCGTCGCGGTATGAGCCGTCATACAGGTTACCCATCACCTGCGGTACGAAATGGCAGCGTCGGACTGTACCGTCACCATCGACAGATACGACGGACTCACCGGTGCGGCAAGGCATTCCGTGCGACGGATGCTGCGTGTAGCTGTACTTGAAAAGCGGATCCAGAGCTGTCCACTGGCGTGCTTCTGCCTCGGTATAGGTGTAGCCGTCGGCTGCGTTCACCCACATATAGACATGCCGGGGAAGCTGCTGGCGCATTGTCGTTGCCGCGGGAAGGTGTTCGGGTAACCCAACGATCCCGACGCTGAAACGCGCCCCGAGTGAGTCCAGTTCAGCGGTCTTGGCAAGGAACCGCTCAGCGGGGACCTGGCCGGGGTGAAAGGTGCACCATAGTGCCGCCACAGAAAGGTTGGCTTCGCTCAACCAATCGGTGCGGCAACTGAGGTTCGTTTGAATCGCCACACGCCGCACCTGGGGCAATCGAGAGAGCTTCACGATCGCGTTGCGATACCACGACCGGACAAGTCCTTCGCCCCAGGGCGTGAAAAGCACGGCCACATCCTGGGACTGCTGTTGCACCCAGCCGCAGAATCGCTCGAGGGCATCGCGGTCGCGGCGCAGCTGCTGGGGACTGTCACGACGTTTCCCGAATGGGCAGTAGGGGCAGTCGTAGTCACAGGAGGCCAACGGCCCGCGATACAAGATGGTGAGCACGGTCATCGCCGCTCGTATTCGGTCATGGCTGCCCGCACATCGGGGGAGAACAGCTCGGGCCCGAGAGCATCGGAGTACGCCAAGCCTTCAGCGCTGAGCTGTAATCGACTGTCGTCGTCACGAAGCCAACCGCATCGTCGCCACCGTGACAATGCATCGCTGAAGTGGGTCTGCGGTGATGCACCGAACCGGGTGCGGTAGTCGGCAACTGGCATCCCCTCGACCTGAAGGACCGACTGCAGCAGATGTCGCCGGCGCGCCTCATCATCAGACATTTCCCGGCCGTAATCAGCCCGTCGAAAGTCCTCCTCACCCCGCGAAACATAGTCATCGATGATCGCGCGCACGTGATGAGCATCCACGGCGTAATCAAACGAGTAATGAAGGTGACGCGTGTAACTCCGTGCACCACAACCCAACCCAACCATCCCGTCACTCTGGCAGGCGTAGTCATTCGGGCCTAGCTCCGGGGCGTCGGCGCGACGGAACATGCGCATCGAATGCTGCACGTACCCGGCCTCCAAGAGCCGCTCCCGGCCCGTTCGATATAAGGAAAGGCGCTGCAGATCCCACTCAGGGTCAGGTTGGGTGCCTCGGCGGGCCAGTGAGGTCAAGGGCCGCACATACAACGGATACAGATACATCTCTTCAGGGCGCCACGCCAACGCGGCCTGCAGGGAAGCAAGCCAGGATGAGCGGGTCTGTCCGTCAATGCCATAGATCAGATCGATGTTGAGCACCGGGATCGCGGCGTCGCGGATTCGTTGCAGCGCGGCCTCGACATCGCTGCGGCGCTGAGGTCGCACAACGGCGCGCCCTTCGGCGGCATCGAAAGTCTGCACTCCCAGGCTTAGTCGGGTGGCACCGCGCGCGGCGAGGACCTCGAGGCGCTCGGTGGTCGCCGTGGCAGGGGATGCCTCCACAGACAGTGGTATCGCTTTCAGATTGGCGCCCATAGTGTTTTCGGCGATATCGCACAGCCGGTTCAGCTCTTCAGGCGTGAGGAAGGTAGGTGTGCCGCCACCTATCGCCGCGGTGGCGAACGAGGCTGCGGGCGCCAGCGCAGCCCTCATTGCGTGCGCCTGCCGATCCATCGCGTCGAGGTAGCGGGTAGACAATTCGTGTGGTGCGCCTATGCGAGTGAACAGATTACAGAAGCCACAGCGAATTTCACAGAATGGCACATGCAGGTAAAGCGAGAGCGCGTGCTGCGGTTCGCCGTCCCATAGCTCGCTTAGCAGGGGGCGTGGCTGTAGCCGCCGGTAGGAACTCTTATGCGGGTAGGCATACACATACTGCTGATACGGTGCGGGCAGATCGACATCAAAGAGGGTCACTGCGCGCCGATCCCGGTGGGCGAGGGTACCGGCGGACCTGGCAGGAAGAAGTGCGCGTACGGCACTGTCCACACCACAGGGTGCCCGATCCTGTGGCCGACATAGCCGTCCTCCCCGTACGCGGTGCCGTGATCGGAGCACACGATCGCAAAGCAGCGCCGCCGGCTGGCTGCGGCCGAAAAGAGCCGCCCGATATGGCGGTCCACATATTCCAAGGCTGCCGCGTGTGTGGCGCGTGAGTCGATGCCTGGTGCCGCGCCTGGCAGGTAAAACCAGTTGGGCTGATGCAGGGCAGAAACGTTGACGAACAACAGCAGAGGCTGTGCGGCGGGTGAGCGGGTCACCACCTGCTCGGCGAGCGCGACCTGAGCTTCGAACGAGGAGGGGGCTGTGACGCCGAGCTCGGAAGACCAATGCGCTTCATCGAACAATCCCGGCAGCACCGAACCGAGCGCGCCGAGCCTGTTGAAAAAACCCACGCCGCCGATGCACACCGTGTGATATCCGGCCGCAGATAGGCCCTCAACTAAGTTTGATTGGGGGAACACGAAAGTGCCGGCGGCTGTGGATTCACTTCCCGGGAATCGGGCCGCGAACAGCCGCGGGTGTGGCCCGGTTCCCTCGGGTGTGGGTAGGAATCCCGCGAAAATTGCTTGATGGGCGGCGAACGTGAAGCTGGCTGGCGCGTGTCTGCGTTCCCAGCAGCCATCGGGCAGATGGCACGTCAAATTCGGGATACGGCCGGCGGCGGCCAGCTCAGCGGCCACGTCATAGCGCAGGGTGTCCAAGGTGATCAGCAGGATGTCGTGGCTACCCACCACGGCGTTCATGTCCAGGTCAGGCGGCGACACGCCTACTCCAGGTGGTGATCGCTGCGAGCTGCGCGTCGTAGGTGTCTTGGCCGTCCGCGCGCCCCGGCAGCCCGGCTAATCCGGGGAGCAGGTCCCCGAATGCGTTCACTTCGCCGACAGCTGCTGATCGCCAATCACGGGACGGCAAAAGGTCTACCCCTACACACATTGTGCGCGGGAATGATGCTGCGGCGGCCTCGGCGACACCCAGCGTCTGATCCCATCCCAAACCTGAGGCCTCGACCGCGGCCTGGGCCACCGCATGGCTGCGGCGTCGACCGCCTAAGTGCAAGTTCGTCATCGGAGAGGTCCCGGTGCGCAGTACTGCATGGGTGGCACGTCCGGCGACCACGACTACGCGCAAATCGGCTGCGCGGCCTCCGATTACCGGCTTGGGTAGCCACGCCTCGATGTGTAGCTGTTCACCGGCGAGCGCGTCAATGAGTGCCCCTACATGCAGGTCCCCGAAGTAGCGGCGCACCCGCAGGGAGTTGAAGACCCCGCCGGAGGTCAGCTCCGCGCTGCTGTATGCCTGGATGCGTCCGTGGGGTGCGCTGTCTACGGCGACTACCCCCGCAGCGGAGGAACCGTGCGCAGGTTTGACGAAGAACCTGCGCAGCCCAGCATCGGCGGCCAGGTCACGTACTTCCTCCCACCCTGTTGGGGCGCAGAGCTTCCCAGAAGTGGGGGAGGCAGGCACCGGCACACCTTGCTGCGCGAGTCTGGCGTGGCATCGTCGTTTATCGAACAACACCGCCAGGTCTTCAAGGTCGGTGAGTCTGGAGCCGCCATGTAGACGGCGCGCCGCGGTGCATAACGAGGAGTACCAGTGTGCGCCGCCGCCGATTCGAGTCGGATCACCTGGTCCGCGAAGCAGAACGTCGACAGCCGGGTCTTCACCGGGGGAGTCGATTCGTACCACTTCGTGGCTTCCGAAGGGCGGTGCGCTCGAGGCCAGGACTAGCTCCCAGGGGACAACCCGTGGCGCTGGCATCCCGGCGCGGGTGGCTGCGGCAGTCAGCAGCGCGAGGCGCCGACCCAAGGGGTTGGCGACCACGGCCAGCGTTGGGGCACAGTTCATTCCCCGACCGCGACCGTCCGGTATGTGATGCCGTTGTGCTCGTAGGCTTCAGCGTCTCCGGCACCAAGGTCGAGCTGCACCCCGGCCAGGGCGGCGTGTAGCTGTTCGCGGACTTTCTCGGACAGATAGTTGTGGGATACGTTCAGGGTTCGGAGATGACGCAGCGATTGGCCGGTGAGTAGAGCCAGCGCGCCGGTGTCTGTGAGTACGCCCATCGATAGGTTCAACTCCTTGAGTTGAGGGACCACCGGGGCGGTGGCCACGGCACCGGCGATTTGGTCTTCGTAGTCGCTGTTACACAAGGCGAGCCGCGTCAACTTGGGCAGGCGCTCACCGCGCAAGATCGGGGCCACATCTTCAAGAGTGGAATCCGCGCCGTAGTCCTTGGTTCCGAGCCACAACTCCAGGTCGGTCAGCGCGGGCAGGTCGGAGCCTGCGACTGCACGGACCACTGATGCGGGCAGGCCGCCAGACTCGATCACCAACCGCTGCAGTGCGGGGTGTTGAACGCTGGACAACGTCAGGTTGTTACCGCCCCGGATGACCAGTTCTTCGAGCTGGGTGAATGTGGTGAGCAACGCGGTGAGGTCGGATTGCATGATCCAAGAGATTTCACACTCTTCGAAGGTCATGTCCCCGATGAACACAGCGCGTAACCCTGTCAGCTGGTCTGCGGCGCCCACGAGCGCTTCGACGATTTCAGCTGAGCTGCGATCGTAGGAGTCGGCCCAGCTGCCAACGATAAGGGCGGTGACGGTCGATGCGTCGACTGTGTTCAGGAATTGTTCAAACAGCGTCGGCCACTGTTGGTCGGAATCGTAGGAAGGAACAGACAGTCGCCAGGCAACCGGATACTCGGGCAGGGTGGTTGTGTCCGAATGGAATTCGTGAACCACAAGGCCGTGGAATTGGCTTTGATTTTCGCCGATCAGCATCGAGGTCTCCTGCGTGTCAGTGGAAGGAATGTCTGTGGCCCGCTGCGGCGCGGGATTGGCGCTTCCTGAACGCGCCGGCCTGCCTTGGCGCCAGCTTTTGCAGAACATGATGATCGCGACGGTGCACAGCAGCCACAAGGCGATCGCATAGCCGGTGCGGGCGGCCCCGGTATCTTGCGCGGCGAGCCCGGCGCCGAGCAGGAAACCGCCCGCGATGCAGGCGATTGCAGTAAGTAGTTGCCGCAGTGCTGTTTTCGTGAAGAACTGTCCGACGTCACGCCACGCAAACTCCTGGCCGCGGGCCACCAGCTGCCATCCGAGCACGGCAAGAGCAAGCCTCGCGGTTAAGGTCGCGATCCCCAAGGTGGTGAGCATCCCTCGGTCAGGAAGTTCCTGGCGTGATGCGTTCAGGACCTGCGTCAGATCCGAGGCCATTCGCACGGCGCCCCAAGCCCCGAACACCACAAGGAACAACCCGATCCCTCGTAGCAACAGACCGCGTACGGATGCCCCGCCGCCTGATGACTCCGACATGTGATACCCCCTCGTGCAGATCGATACAGCTAACGTAGCGTCCCCGCCGGGTCAATGCTTGCCGCCACAATCAGCTGTGGCGGCAAATGCTCTCCACCGGAGATTTCCGCGCTCGGACCTCAGGTGATTTTTTCCGCTATGGCCCGTACAAGCTGCACCGCCTGGTCGGTGATGTTTTTACTACAGGCCCGCACATCGATCACAACATTGGATTTGGTGCTGATAGCCCTCTGGCAGGTCATCCCCTCCCCGGCGTACGGGTTCGTTAGGGTCTGAGTGAGGACATCCTGGTCAGTGCCAGGGGTCCCTGCGACCGCCTTCTCGCTCTTGCCGTCGTCGAATCGGACAGTGATGGTCTGGTTCGCGCAGTTAGTCCAAGCGGCTTCCTGGGTGCTCTTGAACAGTTGAGCAGTAGCAGCGTCCTGATACGTCGCCACAGACTGCACTACGAGATGTTGCCGCGGCTGTGTGTCTTCGTGGACCCCCTGAAGCGAGAGGGCCGTGTAGTGCTGAGATCCCCACCGATAGGTGGAGTCCTCGCCCGGGGTATACAGCCCGCCGCATTCCTTCGGCCTGAACCGCAAACTACTAAAAGGCGCGTCCATCTGGGTGCCACTGATCATATCGGTGGCACCCATGATGGTGTTGATCGCGGCGGGGGCAAGTAGTAGTCCTCCGGCCGCGCTTTTCGGGACTGGGCCTGGTTGACCGGTCGGTGTGGGCTTATCAGATCCTGACGGTGCTGGGGTGTCCGAAGGATCGGTGCTCCGCGGCTTTTTCGGCTCGGCTGTCGGTATTGCCGAGGTCAGGCGGGTGTAGCTTGCCTGCGGCGCCGGTGTCTGTGTGCCCGATTCGTTGCCACCTCGTGAGCGCTTGGCAACCAGCGATGCGCCGATGCCGATACCGGCGCCGACCAAGATGGTGGCGAACACAATCGCTAGCCACCGCAAATACGGTTTCTTCTGAGGAGGAGGCGTGGGGGCCGGTGGGGCAGGATGCCAGGCTCCGGGCGGCGGGGAGGGGGGCGGTGGCGCAGTGGGCGGTGCCGCCGGCCAACTGGGCGCCTGGCCGTGCCGGATCACCGTCGGGTCTTCTGTGGATCCGCCCCCTGGCGGCCATGGTGGAACAGTCATCGCCTCGGCCCCTTTCCAAAACGCTCTGCAATACACTAGCTTGCGACGGTTTTCAGGGCACAATATGTAGCAGCTGAGCCGCGTTGCGCGTAGATTGCGTAGCGACCGGCGCCGGGCGGGAAGGTCCGTTCCTGATCTTTGATGATCAGGAAGGCTTTGGCGCCGACCTTAACTAAAGGGGGTAAGAACATGATGAAGCGACCGCTTCTTGCGCTGCTGGCTTTGATGACGGCCACGATAATGACTGGCTGCACCACCGAGGTGGACGGAAAAGCAGTGCGATCAGGCCCAGGAACGCCAGGCGGCGTTGAGGTTGACCTGCTCAACACTGGAAACTACCCGATCAAGCCTGCTGCACCCCTTGGCGCCGCGGGCAACCCGCAGGTAGGCGCACGCCTGGAAGGTGGGCGCATGGCCTCGATGGTGCTCGGCCCCTGGGAGGTTGACCCCACCATGCTGCTGCCCAGCGGCTATGCCGGGATTTTGAAGCCCTCGGCGCTGGGCACCTTCGTCTTTGACGAGAAGACCGGAGACGCCGCCAACGACAACGGCTTTGTCACCGGCTTCACCGCGTCCCGCCGCACGCTCGACAAGAAGAAGGCGTTACAGAACGTTGCGCTTCGCTTTCCAGATCCGGCCGCCGCCCAGACTGCAGCCAAGGCGATCGCCGCGAGCTTCCTGTCCTCCGATTACGGCAAAGCCCGCACGGCGACGTCGATTCCTAACCACCCTGACACGGTGGCTGTCGTAGGCAAACTGAAGTACTCAGAAGGACAAGGCGCTAACGGCATCACCGCGCGGGGTGCGTTTGTGCTGTTCCAGGACACAGAAGCCCAGTCACCTGAGGAAGCGGTGGCGCTGATCGGTGCCGCACTGGACAAGCAGTTCCCGCTGGTCGATAAGTTTGTGCCCACCGACGTAGCCGCGCTACCGGATATGCAACGCGACCCCACAGGGCTCCTGGCCAAGACGGTACCGACTCCCGACAAAGACACCAGCATGAACCAGCGCTTCGTGTACGACCGCCGTGGCGGGGAACACTTCGATGCGAATCCTCCTGAGATTGATCCGCTCTACGAGAAGACAGGTACGGATCTGGTCGCGATCAACCAGACTGTCGTCTATCAGGCCCGCGACGCGGCCGCAGCGCTTGTGCTCCTGGACGGATTCGCGAAAGCCGAAGTTGCCGGTGAGCATCCATCTAAGACCGTGGTCTCTGTCCCGTACATGCCGAAGTCCAAGTGCTTCCAGAGCGCCAATCCGTCGACAACCAAGCTGCAGGACTCCTTCAGATGTTTCGCCGTGGCCGATCGATACGTCTACCAGGCTGATGCCCATCAACTGATGGATGTGCAGCAGCTGACCGCCGCGCAGTACCGGATGCTGATGAATCTGTAGGCGCGCGGTGCCACCACAGGCGCGGGGTGCGTGTCGTTTTTCCAGCGGACGGAGAAAGATACGAGATGATGCCGTCTGGAACGGGTGGCTGATCGTCACGATCGAAGGGAACTAGGCGTGGTTTTGAGTGACGGGACAGTTGTTTCCGGGTATCGCATCGAGGGTGTGCTCGGCTCTGGCGGCATGGGCACGGTGTACCTGGCCAAGAACCCGGTTCTGCCCCGTCACGATGCCCTCAAGGTCCTGAGCTCTGAGCTGTCCAACGATGAGCACTTCCGCGCGCGTTTCACGCGCGAGGCGGACTTGGCCGCAGGCCTGGATCACCCGAACATCGTGACGGTATACAACCGTGGCGAAACAGATGATGGTCAGTTGTGGATCGCGATGCAGTATGTCGCGGGCAGCGACGCGAACCGGGAACTCGAGCTGGGCCGGATGACGGTCAAACGTGCAGTGCACATCACCAGCGAGGTGGCCAAGGCACTCGACTATGCCCACAAACGCCACGACCTGATCCACCGCGACGTCAAACCAGCGAACTTCCTGCTCACCGAAGGTGACGAGCGGGTCATGCTGGCCGATTTCGGCATCGCGCGCGCCCGCGACGAGGCACATGGCCTAACGATGACCGGCACGGTGATGGCCACGGTGGCCTATGCGGCCCCTGAGACGCTCAGTGATGCCCCCGTCGACGGCCGCGCCGACATTTACGCCCTGGGTTGCTCGCTTTTCCGGATGGTGACTGGCAAGACACCATTTGGCTCGGCCGGGACGATGGCGGCGGTGATGGCTGCGCATCTGACCCAGCCGCCGCCGCGCATCACTGCCGAAGTTCCTGACGCGCCGCCGGGCCTGGACGCCGTGATTGCCAAGGCCATGGCCAAGGATCCTGACGAGCGTTACCAGAGCGCGCAGGCCTTAGCGGATGCAGCGCGCGAGGCGATCGCTGATGGGGCGACCACGCCCGTGTCCCGGCCTGTGCAACCGCAGCACTATCAGGGGCACTACCCCGGGTATTCCAGTGGCCCTAATCAGCCGGGCGCGCCGGACTATCCGAGTGGGTTTTTCAGCGGTGCGGCGCACATGCCGCCGGCCTATGCTCAGCCGGGGTCGTCCGGTGGTGGGAACACTGCGCCGACAACGATGGCTCCGTTCCCGGGCACGCAGCATGGGCATGGAGCTGCTGGCTATTCCCCACCGCGCAAGCCCCGCCGCGGGATGATCGTTGGGGTGCTGGCCGCTGTTGTCGTGTTGGTGGCAGCGGGTACCTCGACGTGGGTGTTCTGGGGCGGCAACGGTCAGACTGATAAGCCCTATCAGGCACAGACTTTCAACCACGTCCATGGGTCAACCGAGATCAAGACCAAGCCGCATGCGGTGGCTGCGGTGGGGGCTGGGGACGCTGATGCAGTGTTGTCGCTGGGTGTGCAGCCGGTGGTGATGACGATGGCCAATGGGTTGGTGCCGACCTGGCTGCAGTCGTCGGTGTCCGGGACCCCCAAGGTTCTTACCAGCATTGATCCGGCGGCGATTGTCACTGCTAAGCCGGATGTCATCATCGCGACCAGCGACATCACTGATGCGGTGTACACACAGCTGGCAGCTATCGCTCCTACGATCACGCGGCCTCAAGATCAAGGCAGTGGCCAATGGAGTTGGCAGGATCAGCTGCAGTGGATCGGGAAAATCGTGGGCGCCGACGATAAAGCTAAACAGCTTGTGGACTCCACGCGAAGTGAAATGGACAAACTCCGCGGTGATCATCCCGCGTTCAAGGGAAAGACTGTGGTGATGGTGGCGGTCACCGATGACGGCGTCTCGGGCTACCTCGGCGATACCAGGATTGTTGCCTACCTGCAGGACTTAGGGTTTGGGTACGCACCGAAGTTGCAGCGGGCAGGCGATGACGTTGGAGACTTCCGCGCGATCACATCTTTGGCTGAATGGTCGTTGGGGCCAACTAGCGCGGTGATCGCGGTGCGAACCGATAAATACGCCGGCAAGGGCGGTTTCGGTAATCTTCCTTCAGAATTTGGGATCTATAAGGGTGATTTGGTGATCATTGATGACCCGAAGGTTATTGAGGCCTTTAGCCCCAACGGGTATGCCGCGACACAGTTTTTGAACGGATCGTTTGTCGACAGCCTGGCTCAGTCTATTCGTTGATGTGCTTCTGGATGTAGTTAAGGGCGGATGTTTCACCGGCCCCCTCTACCGGTGAAACATCCGCCCTTCCCCCCGATGGGATGGTGGTCTCTGGTTCACCGGCCCCCTCTACCGGTGAAACAGTGTCGCCATCCACGTTCTGTTGGCGATTTCTCGCTATGGAGTTGTGAAGCCTTTTGCCGGGTGCTGGTTCACCGGACCCCTCAGCCGGTGAACCAGCACCACGGGTTTCCCCCAATACAGCTGGTCTGTGATTACGGGTTCTGAACCCGCAGCGCGATCGGCGGAAGGCAGCTTCGATAGGCGATTCGCATGAGAGCTCCCGCGGGCAGAAGCCGGTCGGTGCTCTGACTCGCTGCGCTGAAGATTTCCAGTGCCAGTGAGACGGTCATGGTGTTCCTTTCGAGGCGATCTTCGTTCGTGCTGCTACGACATTAACCCAGAAACCGTAGCAGTGCAACACGTTGGTCAAAAGTTTTGCGAAGCACCGTGTCGATGGCGCTTCGGGAAATGAATTAGCGCAGCTAGAAGCATGAATCGCGCGCGCCGTCTCGTGCTGCGATCAGCCTAAAAGGCATCCCGCGGCCCCTGATCGCGACGGAATTTCCCGCCAAAGGTGTAGCGCCTAAGTGATCTTGTGATAGCGTCCACCACGCGGCACGGGCCGTGATTGTGTAGCAGGAGACAGGGGAGGGGGATGCATCACGCATCCCTCGCTGTGCAGTTCCTGGATGAAACCAGGCGAACTGATCACGAGCCTCGGTAGGCTTCCCTCGCCACCTGGGTGTGCGCCCTGGCAAATTGCTGGGGCGTCCGGAGCGAAAGGAATAGGCGTATGAAAATGCGTTCTCGAACTGCTGTGGCCGCGACCGCGGTCGCAGTCGCCGCGGCCGTAGCCCTCACAGGCTGCAACCCGACCAAGGATGAGGGGCCGAACAAGACGCCCGGCTCCTCTGCCACTCAGAACAGCGGTGCAGATGCCTCAGCGCAGCTCAAGGCCGCCGCCGACGCCATGAAGGCCGTCACCGGTGTTCACCTGGTCATGACAGCTGAAGGCGAAGTCCCGAACCTGAAGGTCAGCAAGGTCGAAGGCGATGTCGGCAACAAGCCTGCACCGGCCGCCACCGGCGAAGCCACCATCAGTATGGGTGACCAGAACGTCACCGCGAAGTTCATCTACGCCGACGGACACCTCTACTCCGACGTAGCAGAGCCCGGCAAGTTCACCAATTTCGGTGACGGCGCATCGATCTACAACGTGTCGATCATCCTGGATCCCGAAAAAGGTCTAGCCAATGTTCTGGCAAAGCTTCGTGACCCCAAGGACGCCGGGACGGAAACCGTCAACGGGGTAGAGACCACCAAGATCACGGGCATCTCGTCCTCGACGGACATCGCAACGCTTTCCGGATCCCGTCTGGGCCCGGAAAAGGAGCAGGCCGTACCGACCACCGTGTGGATCGCTAAAGACGGCACCAATCACCTGGTGCAGCTACAGCTGCAGCCGGCGCCCAAGGGCACGGTGACCATCGATCTTTCGGACTGGGGCAAGCAAGTCACCGCTACCAAGCCCGCCGAATAACAACCATCCATCCACATCGAATTCACAACGCCCTCACCTCTTTCAGAGGGGAAGGAAGAGCAGGAAAGGGAATTGAATCGCTATGAGAAAGAATGTGTTGCAGCGCCGCATGGTTGCTGCCGTCACCAGTATCGTCGCCGCCGCAGGAATGACCTTCGTGGCGGCACCCGTGGCCAGCGCCGGTAACGGCTGGGGCGCGATCGCATACGCACCCAACGGAGCTAACGGCTGGGCTCGAGGATTCTCGTCCTCAGGTTCGGCCCGCGGCGCCGCGCTGAATTCCTGCGGCTGGACCAGCTGCAAGGTCTTGACCACATTCACCGGATGCGGTGCGGTGGCCGACAACGGGTCATCTTTCCAGGGAGGCACCGGTCCAACACTGGGTGCGGCAATGTCCGATGCAATGACTCGGCTCCCAGGTAGCTGGATCGACTCCTGGGCATGCAACTAACCAATTAGCCGGAAGGGAGGCGGTTGGCCGAAGATGCTGGCCGCCTCCCAACGTAGGCAAATACACACCATGCGGTACGGTTCGGGCGGCGTTCGCCATGAGACAGGGGAACAGGGGATAATGGCGCTACGGAAAATCTTGGTCACGGCCTGCGCGGCACTCTTGCTGGCCAGCTGCACACAGAGCACCACCGTCGTGGACGGCCGCGCGGTATCACCGCTTGACGACCCCAACCGCGCGGGCGGTCTGGTGGTTGCAGACGGCCCCTCCGGTGTCCGCGACAATGCCCCGGCACCCACCGGCGATGTCAAAGGCACCGACAACGGGCCCGTCGACAAACTCGCGCTGCAATCGTTCGACGATATTCAAGAATATTGGCGCGCACACTTCGCGTTCGGCAAAGGTGAATTCAAAGAGGTCGCCAACCTGCTGTCCTACGACGCCAAAGACCCGGACAGCCCCAAGGTGTGTGGCAGCCCAACATACAAGGAACCCAACGCGTTCTACTGCTATAAGCAGAACTTGATGGCCTGGGATCGCGGCATGTTCATGCCGGCGGGCATAAAATATTTCGGGGATATCTCCATCACCGGTGTGATCGCCCACGAATATGGACACGCGGTGCAACGCATGGCCAAGGCTGTCAACATGCTGACCACCCCCACCATCGTGTTCGAACAACAAGCCGACTGCTTCGCCGGCGTGTACATGCGGTACGTCGCCGAAGATCAGTCCCCGCGATTCAAGATGAGCACCGGCGACGGACTCAACCACGTCCTGGCCGGACTGATCGCCATCCGTGACCCAGTCCTCACTCCCAAAGACGCTGACCTGCTCAAAAACGGTCACGGCACCGGACTGGACCGCGTCACGGCCTTCCAGATGGGCTTTGTCTCCGGTGCCGGGGCCTGCGCCGATATCGACTACAAGGAAATTAAGAAACGCCGCGGCAACCTGCCAGAGTCTTTGCTGATCGATGAATCGGGAGCTCTAGACAACCAGGCCCCAGTCAACGAGGACACCCTGCAGACGCTCATGGAGATACTCGGCCAGATCTTCCATCCGAGCAAGGCGCCCACGTTGGTCTTCGAGAGCAAGGAATGCTCCGATGCAAAAGAAACCCCACCGGCGTCCTACTGCCCAGCCACCAACACCATTACCGTGAACCTGCCTGAACTGCAGAACATGGGAACGTCGGCAGACGAATCGAAAAAGGTTCTGGTACAAGGCAATAACACTGCGCTATCGGCAGTGACATCGAGATACATGCTGGCAATCCAGCACGAACGCAATCTCGCTTTGAACAATGTGGAAACCGCGATGCGCACCGCCTGCCTGACCGGCGTGGCCCAGCGGCGCATGGCAGATCCGGTGAAACTGGACTCCGGTAAGTCCTTGATTCTGTCCGCGGGTGACCTCGATCAGGCGATCGCGGGCCTACTGACCAGCGGTCTGGCCGCAAGCGATGTCAACGGATATGTTGTCCCAGCCGGATTCACCCGGATCATCGCGTTCCGGGCCGGGCTGATGGGGGACGAGGACCAATGCGTGAAACGTTTCCAGTAGCACCGCACCCCGTCCGGTCCAGGGCAGTGAAGTGAATACGCCAGTACCGCCCTACAGCCAGCCGCGCTGGACGGCGGGTCATGCGCCGCCGCCTGCCGCCGGGATTGCGCGTAAGGGAAGCGGCGCACGCCGAAAAGCGTTGTGGTTCCTTGTCATAACTCTCGCGTTACTGAGCGGCGCCGCCGGCGGCGCCGAGTTCTACGTGCGTAACACTGCCGAACAAGCCATCGACAAGACCGCGCGTTGTCTCGTCGATGACGGAGCCAGCACCAGTTTCGGATGGCGCCCCTTGCTGATGGGTTACTTCAGCACAGGAATCGGTCAATTGCATGTCCGCACCGACGGAAACCAAATCCGTAAAGCCAAAAAGATGGCGATCGACCTCACCATGACCGATGTCGCCCTCGACAAAGGGCCCGCGGGGTCCGTCACCACCGTCGGGCACACCGAGGTAACCGTTTCATGGCCGACCTCAGGTATCGCTGAGAGCGCCCACGGCATCATGCCGCCGCTAGGCTCAATGATCACCAGCGCCGAGGCCGCCCCAGCCAAAGGCGAGATCACCTTGAAACTCGCCGGAATGCTGCACGTCAACATCAAGCCTGTGATCGCCAACGGGCAAGTGGCGCTGAAGTTGGCTGAAATGTCCGCGGGCATACCGGGTCTGGCGCGAGATGCGGTCCAGCCCGCTCTGGACAGATTCACGAAGAACGCAGTCGGAACCTACCCGTTGGGGCTGAAAGCCGACACCGTATCGGTGACAGCCAACGGCTTGGAAGTGCACCTATCCAGCCGAAACCAAACCTTCAAAGCGGGCGCAGGAAGCGATGCGGAGCCCTGTTTGAGCAACCTCAACATATAGACCCTCACACACAACAGAAGCCAGCTATGCAGCTACACGCGAGTCGACACAAAGGGGACGATTAGCAATGCTGCAGAAGGAGAACGACCAATGACGACACCACCTTCAGGTCCCGGCGACCAGAACTCAGGGGAAGACCCCACGGTACTAACCGGCAAGACCTTCGGCGAAGGAGGAGGATTCACCCCGCCGACCCCTGCCCAGCCCGCCGGCCCGCCGCGCTACACACCGCCACCGACCTCAGGGCCGCCGCCCTACACCCCGCCACCGGCAGGCCCACCGCCTTACACACCGCCGATTGGCGGCGCCCCGGCCTATCAATACCCGGGCGCCCCCGCTGCGCCGGGCGGCCAAGGATGGCAAGCCAGCCCGCCCCCGGCCTATCCGCCTATCGGCCAGCCCTCGGCTCCCCCCGGAACCCCGGGTAAAAAAAGTAAAAAAGGCCTGATTATCGGCGGCGCAATTGGTGCCGTTGTCCTGCTGGCGATCGTCTTCTGGGGCGGCAGCAAGCTGTTGTCCATGTTCGGCGGCAGCGATAGCAGCACCCCGGAAGCCGCAGTCAAGAGCTACCTGGCCGCGCTCGCTGATGGGGATGCGGACAAGGCCCTGTCGCTGGGCTCCTCTGAGCCCGGCAGCAAGGAATTCCTCACCAACGAGATCTTGAAGAAGCAGATCGAAAAAGCTCCGATCACCGATGTCAAGACACTCAACACCACAGCCTTCGGAGACTCTGGAACCGTGCATGTCTCCGCCAAATTCGGCGACCACGTCTCCGATGAGGAAGTCGGAGTCAAGAAAGAAAACGGACAATGGAAGGTCTCGTTCGCGGCCACCAAAGTCAAACTGGACTCGCTGAGTTCCTCACAGCCCCAGAAGGCAAAAATCCTGACCCTTTTCGGCAAGTCGATCGAAGGTAAATCCCAGGTCTACGTCTTCCCTGTTGGCCTAGATCTGGCCTCGTCCAACAAGAACATCGCGGTGAAGATCAACCAAGAAGACTTCTACCTCAAGGGAATCGCGGCCTATTCCGGCGAAACCAGCCTCTACAACATCAAAACCGAACTCAGCGACGACGGGAACAGAGCAGTACGAGAAGCTGTCCGATCCTCAATTGACACCTGCGCCCGTTCCTCAGCTTTGGAGCCTGCGGGTTGCCCGCAGCGCCTCTCTTCCTACAGCTACGTGGAGAACACCGCGCAGTGGCAAGCGCCGGACCTTTCCGAAATGCAGTACACATTCAGTGAATACGACCTGACTGTGCGGGTCAGTGGCTCCCTGACTTGGAGTGTCACTGCCATGACCACCCGTGGGAACATGGAACCCCGCACAGTATTCACCGCTTCTTTCACCACGATCGACATGACAAAAGATCCGCTGAAAGTGTCATGGCGGTAACGATGTTCGCGCTGTGGGGTGGTCGAAAACGCTGCGGCCACCCCACAATCTCTCGTCGGCAACCGTCCATCATCTGATGGGCGGTAAACGGCACCGCGGCAAACAGATCGATGATCTTGACGGCACCCTGGGCGCAGACATCAGGACTTACAGCTTCAGCATCGAGGGCAACCGTTACGAAATCTCCCTCAAGCCACGCAATTTCAAACGGCTACTGAAAGCTCTCAAACCCTTCACCGACCAGGCCCGCCCCGCCGCGCGCGCCAGTCATACTCGGCGCCCCTACGTCTACACCGGCGAGACCACCGATACACCACGCGACGCTAGGCAATGGGCGTTGGACAACGGCTTTAAGGTCAAGCCGATGGGGCGTCTCCCGAAAGACCTTATCGCCGCCTACAACCAGGCTTTCCCCAGTAGTGAAGGCGCTGAGCTGCCAGAGTCTGGCGCTAGCGATACGCTGGAATGCTAAGGGCCGCAGAAGCAACCGGCATTCTGTCGCCTGAATCCTAGGCTGGGAACGTTACGCTTGTAGAAGCCTTGAAATCTCTCGCCGCTGCGATGGGGTCAAGGTGCCGTCAGCCTGTGCTGTGTGATACCAGTGCCCTATCGGTTCACGTGCCTTCGTCTGCGCGTTTAAGACGAACGTATTCGGTGTCAGGGAGTGTATGCCGGTGCGCTTGACGTAGAGCTCAATCAGGCCGATCCAGTCGTTAGTGCTGCGCCCTCCGGAATTTGCGGAGCTCTGGTCCACAGAACGCGACGCCTGATCATCGCGCCCGAGGAGTTGCTCAAACCTGTCGACCAATTCTCGCGCCAGCTCGCCGTCCTCGATTGCACGCTTCTGCTTGGAAAACCATTCACCGACGCGCAGGCCATTGGGGGATCGGTAGGAGCGTGGGGGCGGTGCGTTGTGGTCGGCGACGTAGCTCATTAGGGCGGCATACCCAGCCTCCCACCGCGCCTCCGTGTAAGACCAGGCCCACACGTCGATCGCGCAGGCCTGCACAACACAACCGCGGGGGAGCGCACCTCGGGAATAGTCTTCCCGCAGCTCGTGCACAAAACCGCCGAGAGGGAATCCGTCGTCGGTGACGAAATCGCGGGGAACGGCAGTCGAGCGATGATCCTGAGCGTACCGACGCAATGCGGCCAGCCCACGTGCCCAACGCGTTGACGGCTGCGACCAGCGCCAGGTACTGATGGTATCGAGACGATCCCCGTAACGCGCGGGGAGTGTCCCTTGAGTGTGGTGTTGCTGTTGTGCTGCCACCCAGTCGTGCAAATCAATGCCGTCCGAAGTCAGCGTGCCCCGCGGTGGCAGGCAGTGGCCGTGCACTGACTCGAAAGCAATGAGCTGCTGCAGCATCGACTCGAAAACCTCATCTGCGTGATCACCCGTGTGTGGAGTCAGTGAGAGGTGGTGAATTTGTTCTAGGACGCTGCGTAGTTCGTCGGATAGGGTTTTGGCCCGTGCTCTTCGGCGCATGGACGCGATCCACCGGCCCAGCCGCAGGCCATCGTCGGTGATGAAACCCATGGGCACATCAGGGTGTCCATTGGACGCTACGAAGCCCCGTAGCGCATCGAGCGCCTCACGATCGGCGTCTGTCAGGATCCCGGAACTTTCGGAAAGCTGTGGGCACACGAGGGGACTAGGTCCTTCCCGGGGGGCTAACTGAGCTCTTGGTCGCTGGGCTTGCTCAGATTTGGCTTGGATTGGACAACCTGCGTCGGCTGTTCAGCGGCGACGGCAAACGTTGCCTCATGCTGAGCTGCTGGCCGCTGTGACGCTGTGGGCGCGGCATGCTGGGGCCCGGCGCCACCAGATACCGGACTCGATGTGTTGTGTGGCGCGAACTGGGGGCCGCCGAAGCCCGACTCCGGGTGCTGTTGCTGCCGGTAACCAGCGGGTGGCTGCTGGCTGTACCCGACTTGATGTTGCGGTACAGCGTAATTGGAGGGCTGCTGCTGCGACGCCCAGTTGTTGTAGCCCTGCGCGCTGGGCTGTTGTGTTGGCGGCGCGAAGTTCGGCTGCGCGGCGGGGTAGCCGCCACCCTGCTGCTGGGGATGGCCGAAACCGGCCGCCGGCTGGCCATACCCAGCTGGTGCTGCGGCGCCGGGGGGAAGTGGGTCGAAAGCGTCGGGCTCCTCGCCCTGGAAGTACTCGGCCTGCGCGGCGCTGGCGATGCCTGCGATCAGATTGCCGGGGAATTGGCTGATGAGCTGATTTTGCGCGCGCGCGACGGTGTTGTACCGGCGGCGCGAATCGGTGAGCCTGCCGTTAATTGTCGCGACTTCTGCGCGCTGGGCTTGGTAGTTGTGGTTGCCCTGCAGATTGGGGTTTTGGTCGGCGGCCGCCAAGAACTGGTTGAGTGCTGCGGCGAGCTCGCGTTCGGCATGTCCCTGTTGGGTGACCCCGTGCTGGCCTTGTGCTGCGGCGATCGCATGATTACGAGAGCGGGAGAGGCTCTCGGCTCGGTGTGGATCGACGCTGTTGCCGGCAGTGTTGAGCAGGGCAGTGGCTACGTCGTGGCGTCTTTGCAGGTCGACGCCGAGGTGATACCAGCTCTCCTGGATGTGCTTGAGACCTTGGGTGACCTTGTTATAGAAGAAGATTCCCGCACCGACGGCGCCGATGAGGACAAGTAGAAAAACAAGTCCGATCATTGATTCGAACATAGGTGGGTGTGCTCCTAAATTTTCTCTGGTCGGGCTCGCTATGTCAGAGAGATGTTGCGTATCAGAGGATCTGATGCGTACCGGCGAAGTGGTCGGTTCATTGAGTTGTGTCGGATCGATGTGAAGAGCCAAGCACTTTGTTCCTCCCCCGTCTCCCCCTGTCTCGGGTTTCACCCGGACTGCAGCGCTAAAGCATAGCTCTAAAACCGTAGCACCCGCAACGCTTTGGCATGATCGATGGTGCATAGTTCAAGGCAGGGTCATAGCGTGGAATCCGAGTAATCTCTCGCTTGCCGCGGCACACAGCTACGGTCACCCCGCTCAAACCCATGGAGTATCGATGTCGCAGCACGTACCAGGACGCTGGGATTGGGAACAGGAACCCCGTCATTACCGCGGCGATCCTCAACAGCCCAACATCGGTGCACCTGCCTCATCAGACTCAACGGCATGGAACTACCCGCAGCCGGTGCCTGCGCCTGGCCCCCTTCAGCCCCAGCCCGGGACTCCACAGTGGAGTCCTGCACCTGCGCCACCGCCCTGGGGACACCTGCCTGCCGCCGCGGCGCCGGCCGCGTACAGCGGCGCCTACCTCCCCGCCGCGCCTGTTCCCCCCGCCCCGCTGGGTCCTGGTCAGCACTGGTCGGTACTGCCTGGCGCCCTCGATTCGATGCCCGCCCCCTCCGCCGCAGACCTGACATCAGAACATCTACTCCGCCCACACCGGCCACCCCCAACTGGCGGCTGGCGCAAGATGATCTACCTCGCGTCTGGAAATATCATCAACCCGGGAGAAAGCGCAAAAGCGGTCAAACAGCAAAACGTCTACGAGCGAATCCGATACCCGCAGCTTCTAAGCACCTACAAGATCGCCACGCTGAGCCTCAAAGGTGGAGTGGGCAAGACAACCATCACCGCCGCGCTGGGCGGAACACTGGCCGCGGTGCGCGGGGACCGCGCCGTTGCCGTTGACGCCAACCCCGATCGCGGCACACTGAACCTGAAAGTGCCCCAGCAGACCGCCGCCACTATTCGGCACATGCTGCGTGATGGCGGCTCCATCAACACCTACGCCGATATGCGCAACTACACATCCCAGGGATCAAGCCGGCTCGAGGTCCTGGCCTCCGACACCGATCCAGCAGTCACCGAAGCCTTCAGTGCCGACGAGTACACCCGCGCGGTACACATTCTCGAGAAGTTCTACAGCATCATTTTGACCGACTGCGGCACCGGACTATTGCATTCGGCGATGAGCGCCGTACTCGAGCAAGCGGACTGCCTGATCCTGGTCAGCTCCGGATCGGTTGACGGCGCGCGCAGCGCCTCGGCAACCCTGGATTGGCTCGATGCTCACGGTCACCGCCAACTAGTCCGCCAGGCCGTCACGGTCATCAACGCTCCGCGCCCAAGCGCCGGCAAGGTCGATATGCAGAAAGTCATCGACCACTTCGCCCGTCGATGCCGCGGCGTGCGCCTAGTGCCCTTCGACGATCACCTCGAGAGCGGAACGGAGATCGAACTCGCTCGGCTCGCGCCTCAGACGCAGACCGCGTTTCTCGAACTGGCTGCCGTCATCGCCGAAGACTTTAGTGAAAAGCCACGCCCGCTCATGCAGCTCCACCCGCAATCGCCGCGCCAGCGTTAGCGGCTACTTGCTTTGCGTGCGAGCCAAGTAGTGGTCACGTCGAGGCAGGCTGTACTGCGCTGTGAGTGCGGCAATTTCAGAGGACAGCGTGTACTCATTGACAACCTCACGTGTTGCCGTCGGCGTCCTTAAGTCTTGACAACCTCACGTGTTGCCGTCGGCGTCCTTAAGTCGCTGGGCGTACCTTTGCAGCTCAAGGCTGGTGCGTCGAAGGGCTTCGATGACCTTCGGATCATCTGGATCGTGGCCCTCTAGGCGTAGCGCCTCGGCCTCTTCGGGATCTACAGCCATATCGTTCTCCCCTCCTGCGGCCAACGACACCATTTTGGCACGCACGGAGGCTCCACACCGCCCCGGCCGCAGCCCTGATCCCTCGATCATCCCTCGATCACCGCTGCCCGGTCGCTACAGTGTGCGCCAGGAGCGCGCTCATCGGGAGCGGCGTGATGCGGGAGGCGCAGATGAGTGGGTCGGAGGGGATGGGCGCTGGCCAATGGCCGCCGCAGCATCCGGGGCAGCAGGGATGGGCGCCGCAACAGGCGGGGCAGCAGTCCGGGCCCCCCAGTTCAGGTTTTTGGCAACCTCAGCAATTCGGTACCCCGGCGGGCTACGTCAGCCCCGGATACGGGCCATCAAGCTATGGGCCCTCAGGCCCAGCGGGTGGCCCACCTCCCAAGAAGACTCGCCGCGGTCTGATCCTAGGTCTTGCGGCACTGTTTGTAGTGGCTGTCGGGGGCGCGGCGATCGTGATGTTCGTGTTGCCGGGAGCCTTGGTGACCAAGACCCTGAACGTCACGAAAGCGGAAGACGGCGTCAAGAGCGTTCTCACCGACGACACCAGCGGATACGGCGCTAAGAGCGTCAAAGACATTCGCTGCAATGACGGAAAGAACCCCGTAGTGAAGAAAGGCCAAGCCTTCACCTGCGCGGTGTCGGTAGAGGGCGCGCAGAAGACTGTCATCGCCACTTTTCAGGACGATGATGGAACCTACGAGGTCGGCCCGCCGAAATAGTCGGCCAGACAGAAGGTTTGGCATCTGCCCTGTCATGTGCAAGAAATGCAACGCATGACGGGGAGAAGACGGACGTGAAACATTTTCTGCGTGGCGGGATATGCAGAACCAGCGTCCACCAGATATAGTGAAGTCACTTCGGCAGACCGTCAGCCCTAATACGAACCCTCCTCCCCCCCTGGGTTCGTATTGTGGGTTCGTCTCAGACGAAGACTGACCACGCCCCCCCTGTGGTTGAGTCACTCTGGCGGTCTGCTGAAGTCTTTTTTCGGACCGATCTATTCGCGGTAGCTTGGCGAAACACGGCGCAGTGATCGACCTTCGACACTTGCCTTGGCTGATCCATTACTCTGATCGGCGAGAAGTATCACGGGGAGTCACGAATCAATGCGGGGGAAACCGATGCCTGAAGGCAGCAGCAAGGCGGACACGCCGACCATCGTTCGGCTCGAGTTCGGCGAAAAATGCTTCGAGCGCAAGTGCCGTCTCGGCGACGCCGCCAAGGTAATCGATGAGATGTCCACTCATTACTCCATTGATGGCGCCGAGATCCTCACGTCCAACACCGCTGAGGGGCGCCATCGGCACACCGGTGAGTCCGCGCTGTGGACCATCCTGGCTGACCGATAAGTGCCGCGTCCGCCCGCATTAGGCATCGCCTCAGCAGAGAGCTAAGTCCTTCCTGAGGTTTGCCCACCGGGCCTGTCGGTGGGCTCGGCTACTCTGGGAATGAGTGAGCCGAACTGTGAAGGTTCGGACGTGGAGGGGGAATTTTGAAATGTCTGTCGAGCTGAGTCGTGTCGTTCTGCGCTGCAGCACCGATCCAGTCAAAACCGACCTTGAGATGATCTGCGAGCTGTGCGAGGGGCATCTTTGTGACGTCCAACATGAAGACACGCTTGACGTTCTGGTGTCGGTAGCCACCGAACACATCTGTTAGATCCGCGGCCCGCGGCCAGCTAGGTGGCGCCAACTGTGGTCCATGGTCTCCAGGCCGCGCGTGATCCCATATTGCGAGGATTGTCATCGAAAAGTTAAGGGGGAGTGATGAAAATCAGGATAGAAAACGAGTACACCGACGGATACAACTCAGCGCTGGAAAAGGATGTGGACGCCACAGAACCGGACCAGGGCGACGAGGAAGCGATCGAGGCGCTGTGGAATGAACTCTATCAATACGTGGGGGACGGCCATGGAATAGGCCGCCGCGACCTCGGGCTAGCCTGCACGATCACCATCGTGGAAGCAGAGAAACCTTGGCTTAAAGGCGAATCCAACGAGTGGTTCGATGCACCGCACTCACGGGGGTGAGCTTGCAGGCAGAAGCAACTCCCCGAACCGAAAGTGCCATCAGAAATATCCAAGGCGCTAAAACGATTGCCTGAAGTCCTGATCCTCATCACACCGCTGATCCGTCAAGACCAGGGGCACTTCGGATTTCAATTCGGATTGACGTTGGCTTCCCATGCTTAGTGCCGGTCGAATCCCCTTGCGGCACTAAGCATGGGCTCTACATACACGGCTATTGGGGGCACACCTCCGGCATACGCCAACGAACCGGCCCCCAGGCCCTCAGCGCGGAGGAAAGGAAAATAGTGAATACTGCAGAGATCATGGAGTCAGCGAACCATCGCGGCCTGACAGTGGCAGGCATCCGCGTTCGTGTCATCGGCGCCGGCCTCGAATACGCGAAAGTTGTTATAGCACAGCGTGATCATCCCCTGTTTGGATGGTGGCAAGAATATGCATGGGAAGCAATCGCTCAGGCAACCGACGGTGCCGGCACGCTCAGCTGACCCATGCCCGGGTCTTGGCTTCTACATACTTGCGGCCTGGCCCCCGAATCCGAACGCCGGAATGCATCACCAGTCGAGAAGCAGTGACGGACATGAGGATCCAGGCAGGCAGCTGTGCGCGTGTCTTGCGTGAAAAACGCGAGGAGCGTGGCGTGGCGCACTACAATCCAGTGTCAGGCCGCATGGCCAAAAAGGGGAAGCGCAGCCGCGCTAGAGGAATGCAAAATGGTGGGGAGCTCGCAATGACCAATTCGGCGCTTCGGCGTATGGCCCTAGCCTCGGTGCTTTCGACGGGTGTTGGCGGTGGTGCCACCACTGCGATACCAGGGCTTAGTCACTGGCCAGCGGCTTCAGTGCTGGTGGTGGTGGCGACGTTCACCCTTCTCGGCGGGATCGTCAAGAAGCTCATGCACGCGGCGCTGATCGCGGCGAGTCTGACTCTGGTGTTGATTGTTGTCGATGCCGCCACCGGTGGCCACATCAGGAACGCCGTCAACCCTGAAACACTGATCGCTGCCGTCGTCGGAAAAGCTTAGTGCGTGGCTCCGTCAGCAGCGCTCATACCTACCGCGTAGCTCGGCCTGAACGGGCGCAGGAGGCTGCGGCGTAGCCGAGGGGGCAGAACAGCCCCCGATCATCACCGATGCCCGCTCGTTGGCCCACGTCATGCGCAGCAGCGTTGGGCCAGGAAGCTCCGCGAGCGCCGGCACGACAGTGGCTATGGCAGTGCGCACCCGGTCGTCGGTATCCGGTCCGCCGCCAAGCAGGAGGTCCACAGTTGTCGCCGCCGCCCCTGGGGAAGTAGATGTCACGCCGACTGTTTGAGCATTGAGGTGCCCCTTGACCGCCAACGCTGCCTTGTCGACGCGCTGCCAAAGGTCACGCAGCCTGATCGTCGGTGTGTACCCGGTGATCTGATAGGTATCGGGTCGATAACTCGGTGTTGACGGCCCTTGGATTATCCACAGCGCCTCGGCCAACTCCGGGAAGTCTCCTATGAGGCTATCGAGCTGAGGCTGATCCGCTGAGTCGGCCAGGACGACAGTGACGAGGCGCGCCGGGTTTTCGGCAGATACGGTGGCAAGGCCGGTGGGTTGCATCAAGGTGGCCGCCGCGACCCCTGAGCGCTGCGATACGCGGGTAAGGAGACGCAATGAGTCGCCGACTTGTTCCTTGGTGGGGGAGAGTCTTTGTGGCGCTGGGGCGTTGAACGAGTAAGAGAAGCGGGCTGAGGTGTTGTACTCGTAGCTCGCCGCACTGGCTGGGGGTCCGTAGTCGACGTTTAGCCGTACGTCGAACCGGTCGAACTTGGATGCGGCGACTTGCTGTGCGAACGATTCCCCGATGCCAGCGGCCTGGTCCGCGGTGATGTCTTTGCTGACTTGGACGTCAAGATTGAAATGTGCACCGCCATCGAAGCTGGTGTCGTACCGTGACTCGGCACTCTGCACGCCCGGCAAGCCACGAATCGACCCGGTGATGGCAGCGGCCTCACGGCTGCGATCTGGGAACCCGCAGCCGGCTATCAGCAACGCACCCAGGAACGCCAACAGAATCGCACCCGAATAGGACTTCCGGCGTCCCCGAAACGGGGCGCCCGCGGTGCGGCGCCTGGTGGCTAGGGTTTGGTGCTCAGTGCGCACGGCGGCGATCATGGCAAGCTTCCCCCAGTAGGTGCGATGTTGTGGTTCTGTGCACAGCATATCGGCGGTACCACATTCAATGCCTGTGAGCGAATCGCATTGCGGGCCATCGGCCGGGCTGAGGCCACCTCTGGAACGCAGCGCGCTGCCCGCTTCCGCCGAAACGCACACCTGCCCTGGTAGCCTGCGTTTCCGGGGAGGAGGTATCGGCACAATGACCACACCGTCCATCACAATCGACATCGACCCCGACGCCAGTTGGCTCGCAGAGCTTGGACAGCGCGTCGCCTCCGACGGCACGAATGTTTGCTTAGCCGGCGCGGATACGCTTTGGCTTCTCGATACAGAGAAGCTGAACGAACTCAGCGCGATATTCGATTGCGATTAGACAGGGCAATTGCGTATGGAATACCAAATCCAGCACCGCCCGCCGGGGCCCGGCTATCACGGGGCGCCGTTACACGCCCTTGATGAGGCGATTCCCGACGTGTACACCCATGCGAGGCAGTACTACGGGCCCGTGTCAGAAGAAGGCCTGCAGGCAATTATGGCGGCCCGCGGAGATCAAAACGCCGCGGTGACGATGTACCGCTCTGTCCCGCCAGGTGTCACCGAAATCAACCCAGGAGACTGGGTGACCCTGTCGAAAGAGTATGCCGAGGATCACAGTTGGGGCGAAGACGATTGGGTCGTGCTGCACGTCTCGGCAACAGCGGGCGAGTTATGGGGTTGTGCCGATTCCCTGGAGGAGTTCGGTTACCACGGAGCCAAAGCACTCAAAGCTGAAAAGCTCACGAAGCACCCCGACTGATTCTGGCAGGGCTCCTCGATGCTTCAGCGCGGTGTAGGGCACGGAACATCTACCGAACGAATGCACATGGCGGCAGCGAACTTTAGGCGTAATAAGGGAAGACGCTGGCGGGGAAGGCTTGTCGTCTGCTGACGAAGGTCCGGCCAAGGCCTTAAAGGAAGAGGGGGTAAGCCCATGGTGCTTGATAGTGAGCTACGAGGAAGTTGTCGAGAGGGCTACACCTCTGAGAATTTCCAGCGATTGTCTCAAACCGTAGTGTCTGCCACCGGAGTCTGTTTCGCTGACTTGTTGCGAGGGGCCCTGGTCGTTTACGGCTGGGAGGAATCGCATCCGGTCTGGTGGATCTGGAGCGCAGTGCCAGGCGCGTTAGCTCTGGGTGGGGTTGTCGGTGCTGAAGGTTAGGGTGCGGGTGTGAGTGAAGCAGGTGGTGCGGGTTCGGCTGGAGGCCGATGCCGCCCAGTTGGATGTGCTCGTGCGGACTCTGGCGGCGTGCAATGACACGGCGAACCTGGTGTCTCGGGTCGCTCACGGTGAAAAGGTGTTTCGGGGCAGGGATTTGCGGGCGATCAGCTACGCGCAGGCCCGCGAGCATGCCGGGCTGGGTGCCCAGGCGGCGCAGTCCTGCATCCGTAAGGTCGCCGATTCCTACACCACGCTGCGGGCGAACCTGCGGGCCGGCCGGTACGGCAAGCCCGGGAGTAACCGTCGCCGCAAAGTCGAGGCGGGGCCGATCCGGTTCCGTGAGTTGGCTGCCCAACCGTTCGATGACCGGTGCCTGTCCTGGTGCCATGACACCGACACTGCCACCGGTGGTGTGGTGTCGATCTGGACCGTGGACGGCCGACTCAAGAATCTGCGGTTCACCGGTGAATCTGGCCAGGTCGCGCTGTTGCGGCAATACCGCTGCGGGGAAACTGATCTGGTGATCCGGCGGCAGCGCCGCGGTCCGCAGACGTTGGTGGCATACCTGATCGCCACCGTCGATATCCCTGACACCCCGGTGCGCACCGGTGCGCATCTGGACACCGCGGCGGGGTGGATCGGGGTGGATCTGGGGATCGAGAATATCGCGGTCACCAGCGACCGGATCCTGGCCGCCGAGTTGATGGGCACCTACGGTGCCGGCGCACCCGAAGGTCCCGCTGGGCGCGGCAGTGTGAAAGATCGCCGAACCCGTAACCGGGAACTGCGCCAGAAGCTACAGGCGAAGAACACCAAGTCGGCCAAACGGCTGCTGCGCAGACGTTCCCGTCGCGAGGCGCGGTTCGCTGCCGATGTGAACCATCAGATTTCCAAGAGGATCGTGGCCGAGGCTGAACGCACCGGACGCGGTATCGCGGTCGAAGAGTTG